>JGI20151J14362_10000784_pt1 | contig 23494 bp, 7 predicted proteins | sample COG_01_FD_14362 | JGI IMG/M metagenome (IMG submission 14362)
CATCTTTAACTTGTATATTTCCAGTAACGATTAAGTCTCCAGATATTACGGCATCTGTTGACCTTAATTTACCATCATTACTTACATAGAAATTATTTTTTCTTGGTATTAAACTATTGCCTATTGATAAATCACCTTGATTGTTTACCCTAAAGAAATTATCAGAAGTGCATTCTCCTATATCTAATCGTGTTCCACTTATAGATCCAGATACTACTTCTAGATCATTAAATGTAGCGCTTCCATCTCCTCTTATTTCAAATCCAGAAGGTAATTGGTTAGGATCGCATGTTGCGTTATTAAAAATAAAACTTTTAATAATAGAGTCTTCTGGATTCTCTTGAGTTCCTAGTATAAGAGTTTTTCTAGGTTCAAAACTATTTGCAGTTACCGTTCCAGCAATAGAGGCGTCTTGAGCGAAAAGCCTACCATCATTAGTTACTAAGAATTTAACATCAATCAGCCTCCAGCTATCTCTATTTCCATTTGCCGAATATGGATTATTCCCAAACTCAGACTCTACTCCTTTTCTTGAGATATCTGGACTTCCTATCCCAGTATATTTTGGCGGACCCAGAACAGGGCTATTTATTAATAATTCTCCAAATGAAGAATAATCTAAAACAGCTCCGCCTCCCCCATGTACAAATTCGCCTTGTTGCACTCCTCTAACTTCTGTAGTTCCATCATGATAAGTGATTTCTATAAAACCTCCATTATCACAAACTGAATCTACATTATTTACTAAATCATCAAAATCAGAATTACTTAAATTTCTTTTATACTCATCTAGATTTAATTGAACTTTTACTGGACTAGCATCCCCAGAAAGACCCATTGTTCCAGTAAAATATCCAGTAATATTAAGACTCTGATTACCAATACTTAACTGTCCTTCATCTGTTACTTTGAACTGGGTAGATGCATCCTCTCCGATAGTAATACTACCAGCAGTCATATTACCCCTTATTTCAAGAATATTCGGATTTAACTCTAAATTTCCATCTGAGTCCCATGTGGGATCTTCAAAAAGTTTTGTGTTTTCATTATATCTTCCTGTCCAAAACAATCCTTGTTCTTCTGGATTTCCAATTCTGAACATTTTATGATCTACATAAAGCCCTTCTCCTTGAGAATAAGCCATTCTTTGATCAGAAGCATTTTCTGCAAAAACATTATCACTAACTATTCTTCCGCTTGGATTAGCTAATATGAAAGTATTAGAGGTTATTCTATCTGTCAGTATTTTTCCAGCTCTTATGTTTTCAAGGTATGAATCATCTATGCCCCCTCCAGTAACAAAACCTAAATTATTAGGATAATTTGGAGGAGTCGAATTACCTCCAGGATGGTTACTATTTACAGATCCTATTTTAAAATGTAAATTATCAAAAGGCCCCGAAGCATCACCATGAGGGGAAGTTGACTGAGGGATAACAAAACCTATCCCAGTATTATTAGATCTATCTACAGTCTTAAGTAAATAATGATAAAAAATAGGACTCTTAGGCTCTTGATTCCAATTATCTCCGTGAGGGTCAGAGGGCATACCGTATCCAGTATATATACCAGTTTCAATATCGTTATCTATAAATGATGTACCAGGATTTAATTTATATGCATACTCTTCAGGATGAAAGTCTTCAAAATATCCAGATATATGGTCAATCTTCCATGATGTAAATCGTGAGCTGGGGTGATAAACTTGACTAGAATTTTGAGCTATTCTTTCAGTAGGAATTCCAGTTTTATAAATTAATATAGAATCTATATCACTAGATATTCCATTACCCCAATCCCATTCTAAAAATACCTGCTTAGGGCCAGAAGTTATAAAAAAGTTATTGGGGTTTTCTGGTAGAGTTTGATCTTTAGGAGTCGTAATCGTTTTAGTAATATAAGGAGAATAACTCCCATCATTAGAGTGAACTCTAAATCTTAAAAAATACTCTTGATTTGCTAATAAATTATTAAAATTCCCACTTCCAGTCATCAAGGAATTAAAAGAATCAAACTCTATTGGAGTCGTATTGCTTTGCGATATTGGACTAAAATCATTATTTCTTGATATATCTACTTTATAATGTCTTTGATTAAAATTAATATCCTGTTCTACTTTATAGCTTATGTAAGCATAAGAAGACCCGTCTCCCTTTTCATCATTTTCAATATCTGTATGTAAAGTTATATCGGAACTTGATATTGAACTTGGAGGTCTAACTAGAATGAGCTCTCCACTATTATGAGGAAGAGACTGATTTAAAGGATCGCCTGGAAAAGTTACAGGATCTGTATTCCCAATACTGAACGAACCCGTATTGTTAGATGTGTCTACAGCCCTTAGCCAAAAATATAAATCTTGAGTAGAATTTCCTCCAAAATCAATTAAAGGAATCACTTCAGATGTTGATTTTACTTCTTTATATATTTCTGTTCCTTGTGTTCTTCCAGTCGAATTATTTACTCCAGAATATAATATAACCCTATCTAAATCATTAACCGCTGGATTATCCCAAGATAAAAATATATTGTTTCCATTTTTTTCTGAATCTTTCCATGTCGGAGCTAAAGGTGAAGAAGAATCTGGGAAAGCTATAATATCTCCACCTAAAGAATTAGTTAATATAGTATCATTAGCAAAATCTGTCTCAAGAAGATCGGTAACTATCTTAGTTCTTATATCATACGCATGTCCACCCTTTGCCTCAAAAGAGAAAGACCCTGACCCTAAACCTGCTTTTGATATATCATAAGAAGCTTTTCTTCTATCTTCGTAAGAGTTAACAACTCCATCTAATACATCTGTATGTTCGGTTAAGTAATATTTAAAAGATCCATCATTTTGCGCATTTCCAGAATAGAAAACATGAATTAACGATCTGTTGTCTGGGGTTATCTCGCCACTAGTATGAACAAATGGGGCATCAAGATCTAAATCCGTAAAAGTGAATCCAGTATACATGCCAGTGTTATTTGAGGTATCTACTGGAACTACGTGGAACGGGAATACAGTCTTTTCCCAAGCTAAGCTCTCCTCTTTTCTAAATTTATCTATAGAAAAAACGGGCGGATCATCTGGTAAAACAGAAGCTATGAGCTCAAACTTCGGGGAGGCAGCATTGCTTGAATCTATCTTATCAACCTTAGATCCAGGCAGGTGAGGTTTTGGCATGGAAAAATTCTGATAACCACTACCACTAAACAGAAGCACTTTAGAGCAATCTTCTTCTATCGGAGTGTTCCATGAAAATTTAAAGTTAGAAAACTGCTTGGTTACTTGAAAATTTTCAATTGGTGCTGGCGCTTTGTTATCAGGAAAAGCTAAGATATCACTGCCCAAAGAATCCGTAAGTATCGTATCATCAGCAAAATCTGTCTCAAGAAGATCGGTAACTATTTTGGTTCTTATATCGTATGCATGTCCACCCCTTGCCTCAAAAGAAAATGAACCTGAACCTAAACCTATTTTGCCGAGATCGTGAGAGGCTTTTTGCCTATCTTCATAGCTATTTATTATACCATCTGAAGTATCGGTGTGTTCAGTCAGGTAATATTTAAAAGAGCCATCGTTTTGTGCGCTACCAGAATAGAAGACGTGAATTAAAGACCTGTTGTCTGGGGTTATCTCGCCACTAGTATGAACAAATGGAGCATCAAGATCTAAGTCTGTAAAGGTAAACCCAGTATACATGCCAGTGTTATTTGAAGTGTCTACAGGTACTACATGAAAAGGAAATGTAGTTTTTTCCCAAGGTTCACTTCCGTTTTTTCTAAATTTATCTATAGAAAAAACGGGCGGATCATCTGGTAAAACAGAAGCTATGAGCTCAAACTTCGGGGAGGCAGCATTGCTCGAATCTATCTTATCAACCTTAGATCCAGGCAGGTGAGGTTTTGGCATGGAAAAGTTTTGATAACCACTACCGCTAAACAAAAGCACTTTAGAACAATCTGTTTCTATGGGTGAGTTCCATGAAAATTTAAAGTTAGAAAACTGCTTAGTTACTTTAAAATTTTCAATTGGCGCTGGCGCTTTGTTATCAGGAAAAGCTAAGATATCACTGCCCAAAGAATCCGTGAGTATCGTATCATCAGCAAAATCCGTTTCAAGAAGATCGGTAACTATTTTGGTTTTTACATCGTATGCATGTCCACCTTTAGCTTCAAAAGAGAAAGACCCTGAGCCTAAACCTATTTTGCCGAGATTGTGAGAAGCTTTCTGCCTATCTTCATAGCTATTTATTATACCGTCTGAAGTGTCAGCGTATTCGGTTAGGTAATACTTAAATGACCCATCGTTTTGTGCGCTACCAGAATAGAAGACGTGAATTAACGATCTATTATCTGATGTTATCTCGCCACTAGTATGAACAAACGGGGCATCAAGATCTAAGTCTGTAAAGGTAAACCCAGTATACATTCCAGTGTTATTTGAAGTGTCTACTGGAACCGCATGAAAAGGAAAATTTGTTTTTTCCCAAGGCTCTTGACCTTCATTCCTAAATTTATCTATTGAAAATACAGGTGGATCATCTGGAAAAACAGAAGCAACTAATTCAAATTTTGGAGCAGAGGAATTACTAGAATCTATCCTTGATACATTTGATCCAACTAAATGTGGCTTAGGTAAATCAAAATTGTTGTGTCCACTTCCTGTAAATAGTAATATTTTTTGACAATCTGTTTCTTCTGGAGTATCCCATGAAAATCTAAAATTAGAGAACTGTTTAGTTATCTTAAAATTTCTTAACGCCAAAGGAGCTTCTTCATCTTTCCCTATTGTTATGGAGTCAGTTCCCTCTGGAGAAAGTCTACCATCATTAGTAGTAGCATGTATCAAGCCTTGATAAGTTGAATTCGCTTGAGCTGGAATTTGTATATGCCCTGAATTGCCAGCCGTAAATTGGCTTGAGTCAGCGACTATAATCTGATCCTTCTTAATTATTATTGGATCATTAAATATCAATCCATTATTGGGTTGAGAAAATCTTATTGAGTAATGTGAAAAACTATCTGTCTCATGAAAGCTTCCAGAATAAAAGGCATGCAAAAATACCTGACTCCTTGATAAATCGGTTCCTTCTCCTGGGGTTTTTACTTGCCCAGATAAAAATAAATCTGGAGCATTAGCAAATTGAGTTATTGAGAAGTCTGCTTGATTACTTGGCTCACTTAAGTTTTGAGAAAAATCAAAAGATCTAATATGAAATATACCACTATCATTAAATCCAATATTTTTATCACTTAAATTCTTCAGTACACCTTGTCTTGTGTCAGCTTCATAAGTAAAATAGCTAGCATGATTTCCTCTTATTTCCGCAAATTCGGAACCTGGAATTGGGTTACCATCAGAATCTAACTGATCAAATTCATAATCTGGATCGTTTGCTCCAATATATCCTGTATATATTCTAAAACCAGCTAAGTCAGCATCTACATTTTTTTGATTATCCCATTCAAAATTAACTAAGTTAGGAAATAGCTGATTAATTTTTGCAGAAAAATTCGTAGGTTTAGCTGGAGGTATGTTATCTTTTGCCCCTCTAAAAAATAATATTTTTTCAGCAGTGGTTCCAAAATTATTAGCTTCTCTCCATCTTACTTCGTAATATGCTTCTGGATTTGAAACCTCAAATTCGCCAGATAATACATTCCCAGTTATTAAATTTTGATATTTATTACCAAATACAGAACACCCAGATAAATTCAACTTACCAGTTTCTGTTAAATTTCTATCTCTAACTATTTTTATATCTTCCTTAAAATCAGAGTCTTTATAATTAGGTAATGATAATCCCTTCCTTTGTGTCCCAGCTACAGTAGCTTTACTATCTATTGCTATTCCAAGAGAATTATCATATAATACTTGATAATCTCCGCATTGTTGTAATCCAGAAACTAAATACTGACCATCTTGCAATATGTTTTCAGAATTTAAAGTTGAAGATGCGACTTCATTGTAATAAGAATCGCTTATTTCCTTTACTCTTATTTCATACTTGGGATTATTTGCATGTATGTTTGCATAGTAAATTCCATTTATTTCAGTATTATGGAAATAATAAAATACTTTTGATTTTGATTCTCCCTGAGAATTTATAAAACCACTAGGTCTTACTATTAAATCAATTGTGTTTTCTTGCGGCCTTCCTACAACAGGAACTTGCTCTATAATTTGTTCAGGAGGAACTATTCCTTGAGTTACGGGAGAATTTTCGGCATTTCTTTTTAATAGAGTTGGTTCCGCAGAAAATGTACTGTTTGTATATATTGTGGAAAGGTTATCAGCTTTTTCAAATTTTCCTGAATCATATTCTAAACCAAGAATTGAATATGAACCATCGTCAGATTCTTGCTTAGATAATAAAGTAAAATCTTTTTCTTGAAAACTTCCGCAGACCCCAGATCCATTTAATACATATAAATATCCAGGTTGTAATTTTTCTGTATTTTTTGATCTATCCGATCCGTTTCTAATTCCATTTAAAATCCCACTTGATAAAAAATAATCATTAAATGTTTTATTTAATGCAGAGCCGTTGATATAAGAACCTGAAACTTCTTCCTCAAGTATTAAATCTTCATTTTCACTTGTTACAATTTTAGCTCCTGAAGTGGTATTCTCAATATAATTATGAATAGAAGTATTGCTCGAAGAACTAGAATTTAAAGGTATTGACACAAGACTAGTTCTATCACCATCATCTGTCGTTCCTATGTTTAATCCATTTCGATGGACAAATCTTTTAAGTTGCTTTGCATTTCCGTCAAAATCTTTACTTGGTATTAAAAATTCTATACTTTCAAATTTATAATTTCCAGTGTCAAGCTGTTGATCTAGCAATATAAAATTTTCTGATACATTGGTTTTTTCATTTACTATATGCTTAATCCGCCCGCCAGTTCTAATTCCAGCTCTAATTTCATCCCTTACTGTAAACACATCTCCAGGTTGAATATATTCCACCTGACTGTCTGTTTTAAAGGAAACAGTTTCCTCTTCAAAATTAGATGTCGCTAAAATCCACCTGCCTAATCTAAGAGCTTGATCTCTTGATGTACATCCTACTGCAGACACTTCTTTTTCTTTCAGCCCAAACCTTAATATACCTTCTGGATCTTCAATATATTCATATTTAGGAAGATATCCATCGTCTTTATCTTTATATGCTACTCTTACAACTGTAAATCTAGCATCTTTAGATATCCCTGCATAAGAAAATCCTCCACCTAGTACTGTTGAATTATTAAATGTTAATATTGATTCTTTTAGAGAATTTTCAGATATAAAAATTTGATTAGAATTGTAAAACGCAATACCTCTAAAAACCGAAGCTATTTCATTAATTGTTTTATATGCGTCTTGAGCATTTTCTAAAATTAAATTACAACTATACCTTCTTTCTTTAACAAAATCAGATAAATCCCCTTTTTTTGATGTGTTTACAAGTTTATCACAATGTTTTGCTATTTTATATAATTGAAATTTATCTATTTCTGTTTCTTTTATATATTCGCCAAGTCCATATCTATCATTTGTTATTAAGTCATATAGAATCCAGGCAGGATTATCAGTCCACTCAGGTTCGCTTTTAAAAGTTCCATTCCATACTCCAGGATGCCTATCTTCTCTTACTGGCCCGTCAAAGCCTTCTCCCATGTCTTCGTAATTAGACGGTACTTTTACTTTTTTTAATTTTAAATCAAATGTCCTAGTCGGTATAGATGGATTATTTTCTGCATCCATAACTATTCCTACATATGCAGAATTAGGATAAGATAAATTTTTTCTTGTTATTTCTGTTACTGTGGAAAGGCTACAAGAAAACTTTACTTTAAAATTTTCTTGCTCTGCTGTCAGGTTTTGTATGTAAACATTTCTAGGTCTCTTCCCATTGATATCTTTTACATCTTTTAATTTTAAAAAAACATCTTCTCTATATGGAGAAGTTGCCATCCCCGCAAAGTTTACAAATAAGTTATGGTTATTTTCAAATCCCGCGCTCTTACCTTCATCAGCAATTAGCTGAATTGTACGTTCAGGAAGTGACCTGTGTACTACTCCAGTAAAATCCCCCCAAATGTGAACATTTCCAGCATTTGGTAAGTTCTCTCCATCTTCTTCTGAAATCCTAAAACATTGATCAACTCCTACTGTTAAGCAAAGCCAATCAACATCTTCATCAATGACTGTGTGACTGCCTTGATAAAACTTATTAGCAGTTAAAGCCGACCCTAAACTTTTTGCATTGTATAAAGGTATTCCCTTATTAATAGTCTTAGATGTATAAGAAAAATCTTCCATCCAATAAAAATCATCTGTCTGCCCAGTGTAAAACCCAGATTGCCCAGATGCTCCATTTTTATATGCAACTGCGATGTTTCTAAAATTTAGCTGACCATCATTACCAAATCTATCAGTCGTCATTACAGGAACATCATCTAAATATATACCTTTTAGTATATGTTTACCTGATACAAGTTTTCCCGTATAATCACAGAATCCAGCAATTGGACCTTCTGAGACTAAATCAATTGTCTTGAAAAATGAGGTAGACTCTAATTTTCCTAGTTCAACATCCGATGGACTATAGACACCTGATATTTGCCTAAAAAATACTCTAGCATGAGGCTCATCGAAACTTACTCTAGCACTTCCATCTTGATATGCAGTAGGAACTGAAGCATAAATATTTTCATTCCTGCTCTGCGCATCCTTAACAAGCTGGGCGGTCATATAGTAGTACGTATTGGTACTATTACCTGCTAATAAATTTATTGGATGCCCTTTTTCATTTTCAAAAACTGCACCCTCTAAGTGATTATTCTGATAACCATTTAATAAATCAGGATTCGATATCTTGAATTTATTATAATCGCTCCATGCATTTAAATTTTGTCCCGCACTTAGCTGAAGATCACTTGTGATTTCGTCTAGCCAGCCCATAATTATTGATTTTGGACAATCATAACGCTATCTGTATCTTCGTCTGAAGATTCTACTTCTATCTCATTAAAATTTAATCTTCTAACATTCAATACGGAAGATGATATAGTTTTACTTCCCACCTTCAATCTTCCATATCCTAAAGGAATAACTGATCCTTGTAAAACATTATTTCCAGCTCTAGAATATATATAAGATGTACTTCCTTTATTCGTCTCAGGTAAATCTGGCACTTCTGGAGGATCTGGCTCATCAGTTAAAAGGCCAATAGCTCCCTGTATTAAACCAGCTGTTCCTGCCTCAAAAAAAATTTCTCCAAGACCAGCCCAAAATGCACTATCAGAACCAGATAACCAATATCCGACTACCATAGCTGCGGTGCTGTAACCTGAAACTCTTAGATCTTGTCTATTATTACCTTCATCCAGCCAACCTGCTCCTTTAGCTGTGGGGAAAATATGCATTTTTTTATAATTTTTTAAATTAATTCCCAACTGCTCTTTTGTTTTTAATTCAGCTCGATCTAGAAATACTCTATAAGATATTCCTTCTTTCATTTTTTTTGCTAAATATTTAGCAAATCCATCTGTATTGGCATCTATAGCACTAAACACTTGAGATGGCGAATGAGCATCAAAACTCCACTCTTTCCCAAAAGTTTTTCCTAAATTTCCGTGCAAAATTACATTTATCATTCCTTATTCCCTAATATAAGTTACACAATATAATCCTTAATTTTATTTGAAAAGTTTTTAATTCTTTTTGATGTTATTTTTTTTGGTATATATACATTCATCTTGTCAGTCTTTAAGCTATACACAATAAAAGGAATCATCATCTCATTTGACATTTTTATATCTAATTCTGAAAAATTTTCACCTCTATTTATATGAGAATGATAAGTACCTACGATTTCTCCATTTCTTAGACACTCACAATGATCTAAAAAACTTACCTCAAATTGATTCTCTGGGTTTTTTGATATATTCATACACTCTTTTATTCTGTATCTCCTGTTTGAAAAAAAAATAATTCCACAAGATTCTTTTTCTTTATCTTTTTTGCATATTCTTATTATTTCTTCTTTCATCAGTAAACTCTACTTCCTGGGAATCCACCAAAAGGCAAATGCTCTTGAGGATCTCCTTCAAACCTAAAACAACAACCATTGATTGTTTTTGAACATGCATCCAAAGTCCAGTATTTAGAATTTATTGTTGGCTTAAATTCTAATGAAGAAGAGTGAGTCTCGGTACAAACATATACTGCTCTTCTATCACCATCTCCTTCTTGCATATTTAAGAATACAAAATCATTCTGATTATAAGATATTCCTTCTTCCCACTCACCTCTTGAGGTTAAACTAGAAGTGAATTTTACATCATTTGAGTCGGCGAGGGGATCTCCTTTGTATCCGCACCCCCTTCCTCTGTATTTCCAATAACAATAGTTGTTAATAATTTTTCTTTTTGGTACGGTTACATTTTCTAAATCTAAAGAAGAAGTTAGTTCAAACTGAATTGCAAATTTATCTTCAACCATTTTTTGGTTTATTACCCAGCTTTCATCTCTTAATTTAGACTCAGGATCGGGATTAATTCCCATACTGTTCCAATAATCTATTTCACTATCATAATTTAAAAAGTTATCTTTATCTAAAAACTTAATAAAAGTTCTTATTCTTTTTATTTTTGCTCCTAGAAGATCATCTTTATCTTTAATGTACTTTGATAAAAACCCATCGAAGTTAATTATTTTAATAGTAGGTCTACTCATCTTCCCATCATTCCTTGATTCAAAACCTTCTGCATGACAAGGTATATAAGAATATTCTTTAGAGTCGAAAATTATAGATTTAGAAATTTCGTTCAATCCCCCGTGAAATCTTAATGCATCTTCAGATCCTTTAATTTGATAAATTTCAAATAACTCAATTTTACTATTAGCTTTCGCATCAAAAAGCTCTCTGTTTATATTTTCGCTCTTATTAAACATCTTTATATATATTAAATTTTAAATTTTATTTTTAAATTTACATTCAACCTGTTTTTCTATAATTGTAACTGACAAATTATGAACCCCTTTAAATACATAAGTGTGATTTATTCCAATACATATAAAATTTAAGGTTTTTTCATCAGGCTTTCTTATTTTAAATAAGAAACTTTCTATTGACATTTTGTTTATAAAAAAAGATAACAACTTTAAAAGTTTATTATCATCAATTGAATCAAATTTTAAATCCAGCACATTTTCTTGTTCGTTTATTCCATCTGAAGACATTTCTATAGCAGACTTATATTCACGAAATTTTTTTGATTTTAATACGATCTCCCTGCTTACTGAATATGAAGGCTCTATATCTAAAACTTTTTTATTTCTATATTCTTCTATTATATTTTTTTGTTTAATGTTTTGAGATGGCATCTCTAATATATTTCTAATGTTTAGCATTGAATAAGAACCATTGCTAAAGTTTGTGGAAATGCTTACATTATCTAAATATTCATGAGTAATTGAAACATTATTGCAAATAAACTCTTGCGCGAAATATGGAAATAAAGAATATAATGATTTATGTGCATTTTCTGAGCTCATTCCAATATCTCTAGCTATCGGTTGAAAAGGAAACTTTTGAAACCCTTTTCTTGAATTTAAATATTTCAATATAGAATCAGCTTCTGATTCACTTCTATTGTTAAATTTTAAATTAAAACTTAGATTTACATTGTTCATTCTTGCAATTGAACTATTGACATAACCATCTTCATAAATTAAATTATTATTAATAAAATCAATCCCAACTGAAGAACCATATGACGGAATAAATACAAAAGGATCTTCATATTCAAATAATTTCAATGAAGAGTCGGTCTTAGAGCCTGAAATAAAATCTTCATAAGTATTATACCATGCAGAAGTCCCCCCTTGACTACTTTCTTTATAGTAATCTTTTTCTAGATTGTGGAATTTGCCGCTATTAAATATATTATCGCAACTCATTATCTAACCTTGTCTTCAATTTCTATAGAACCTTTAATAAATCCATTTTTCTCCACACTTAAAGATTGACTCTTTATAATTCCACTACATTCAATCAACTGGCCTCTAGATAAATTATTTAGCGTTTTAGGCTGTACTGATACTCCAGCTATATCTTGCCCTGAATGATTTATCAAAGACCCTATATTTTCCCCTTCTATAGACAAGTTTTTAACTACAGACCCTAGTCTTACATTTGAACTAAATTCATTTCCTATTTCATGATTAGGAACTCTTTCACAAGAGACGCTGTAGGAAATTGATGTTGGATTATCAAGACCTATATTATTATAATTAAAATTTGATATATCTGAGTGAGCACCATTAGCTAATTCTAAAGAGTTAGATGTAAAAGCTCCAGTAGATAGTTCGTTTTTATAACCACTAAATATAACAAAATCAGCACTAAATGAAACAGGTAGATAGGGACTTATATTAATACTGTAATCAGTTAAATATGCACCTGAAAAACTTATCCCACCGAATTCTCCTGAGCAAGGAATATCTCCAGTTAAATTATATATATTATCTATCTCTCCAGTTGCATAATACTCAAAAGAAACTTTTGATCCTAAATAAGAATTTGCTTTATAAGATTCTATTTTTCCTCCATATGTCATTTGAGACTCAGAGGGTGAATCTGCAGAAAGACTAGCTCTTAAAGCAAAAATATTTTCGTCATTTATTTTTACTTGGCACTCATTATACTTTATGTACTTACTCATGTATAAGTTATTAAAGGAGGAGACATAGATGAATTAGAATAACTTAAGGTTACCTTAGTATTATCATCAACATTAGTATTAAAAGACTCTGAATTTAAATTCATTTTATCAAAACTATATATTATTTTTCTAGAGTCATCGCATTTATCCTGGAGGGATACTTGTATGTTTTTAAAATGAATTCCAGTTTTTATATAACTATAGACATCTTTAGTTTCATAGTCATCGACTTCAAGCTCCACAGAAAAAGAACTTCTTATTGGGACTTTAGAACACACTTCAGATGGTTTTATAGAGCCTATTTTGTAGAATACTTGGCGTTCTGGAGTAATAGAAAAAGAAAAACTCAAAACTCTATTAGTTGATCTTCCATCACAATTTAAATTTATTCCACTACTAGCTGGAATGAAAATATCCTCGTTTTTTATTACAGGAGTTTTAGCTGTGACTGTAGATCCCATATCTCCAAAAACATCTATTGCGACAGAACTTCTTGGTAAAGAATCCACAGAAAAAGAAACATCATATGAAGTTAAATATCCGCTTTCAAAATTTAAAACTTTACCATTATATTCAATTCCTCCGTCAAATCCAGTATCTTTTATTAAATCTGTTATAGGTTTATCGCTAGATATCATAATTTTTTCAAATGATAAATTAGCTTTACCGACTCCATTTTGAATATAATCTGGCTCACCTTCATATCCCAAAAAAGAATTATCTTGATTAGGTATTGTATAAGAACCATTTATAGATGAAACTCCTGAGACTTTTAATCCATCTATATAAAAATTATGATCTTCACTATATAATAAATCTTTCATCAGCCCCTAAGAGATCCGCCAACTCTTTTTTCATTATTAATTACTTGCATCACAGCAGACTTTACTTTTTTTGCAAACTCTTTAGGACTATCTTGGGATTGAGTAACATTTCCATCACTACTAACATTTACTGTAATATTTACTGAACTATTATCTACGTTTTGAGATTTATTTTGATTTTGTTCTGGCCTTAAAGTTCCTTTGTTTATGCCCCTCATTACTGCTGGTCCATAATTCTGAACCGCTTCGGGACTCATTACATACTCTCCCCCTGTCAACAATGAAGGAACTCCACCGCCAGTGTTTTCCCGAAATCTAACGCGACCATTGTCAGTTACTGATGCATTTATTCCAGCATCTCCTAAAGCTTGAGCTTTTTGAGAGGGATTTAATCTATCAAGACCATTCGTAAACTGTTTTCTACTAAAAGAGTCTGGGTATACATCTTTTAGTTTATCTCCTTTTACTACTGTTCTTCCATCATTAAAGAAGTCATCTTTTATTTTTCGGTCTCTTCTTCTTTGGCTTCTTTTTCTGCCATAAGAAGTTGTATCCACATAATCTGCAGTTTTCTTTATTCCATAATCTAAAGCTACACCAGCCGCTATTCCAATTAATGCGTTTTGGTATGCTTTTCTTTCAGCTGTTTTTCTTGCGGCTCTATTTTCTTCTCTTTGTTTTTCTTGTTCTTTAGTGCTTAAATCTTGATTTAATTGTTTTTCTTGCTCTCCATAAAATTCTTGTATCTTAGCATCGTTAGCTCTAGCATATCCAGTTAGCCTAGAGTCAATACCTTTTTCTGCTTCGGTAGTTTTATATCTTAATATATTACCATCTCTGTCTGTATCCCAAAAAGCTTCTCTTTTTGAGGCTCTTGGACTTTTAACATTAAGCATAACCGCACCACCTTTTGCATAGCCACCAACGCTTCCCGTATTTATTCCTTCAAGAAAATTAACTCCATACTTTTGAACAGCGCTCTTTTTAATAACATATTCTCCCCCAGTAAGCATTGCAGGAACATCGTCTTTCACTCCGCTTCCTCCAGCAACATATCCACCAGAATTAAATGGGTTAATAGCGCCAACTAACCTGCTAGCAGCACTTTGTAAAAATGCATTTTGTATCATTTGAAGGAAGGAAACCCCAATTGCTTGCAACTTACTTCCAAGATCATCTGCTCCGCTCAATGCAAGCTGCATGGCATTTACAAGTCCATCTCTTAAAGCTAGGGGGGTATTTTGCCCTAATGTTGTATATATACTTTCTGATTGAAGTTCGATTTCATCAAATCCATTTTCTAATCCTAATGTGAAATTTTGTTTCAATTCTTGTATCACTCCAAAATCTCTAACAGTAGACCTTTCCATGTTTTGTGCTATGTCTGACATTTGCTGATCAAGTTCTTTAATTTCAGCTCTTAATGTTAAAATTGTCTTGTCTGTATTTATATCTTTAATATCCTTATCACTATCTTTAAGACTTTGAACTCTTTGTGCTTCTTGCGACGCCAGTCCGCCTCTCTCTTTACCCAGTCTTAATAAATTAGATCTTTCTAGTTCTGTTCCAATAGTTTCTTTTGATGCTTCTATTCTAGCTCTACTTACGAAAGCTTTAGGTACACCTCTAGTCATTTGAAGTGATTTTAAATTCAAGTCTGCTTCAGTATCACTCCTTAGCAAATTAGTCGAAAGAGATGTCGCTCTTTTTTGTGCCATTTTAGCTTCAGGATTAGTCATTCTTTCTATAATTGTCAAATCGCCCATAGTTTCTTGGGTAAACAATAATTTATTTTGAAAATCCCTAAATCCTTGTTCAAACTTTCTTAATTCTTCACTTTCTATAAAAGCTTTAATTCTATCTCCAGACTGTCCTATTAATTCTACTAAACCATTTATTCTATCAACCTCTTTTGATGTAATGCCCTCATCTTTTTTTAATTCTTCTGCGGCTTTTTTTAATTCGTCTGCTCCTCCTGCTTCTAAAGCTATTTTTTCAATTGTTGCAAGAGCGGTATCTGTATCTTTCAAATCTAAATGTAATAATTCTTTAATTTGCTCTGAATTCTTGAATGATTTTACTAATGAACTACCAGAAGAAGCTCTAAGATTTAGTATCTCATTTTTAACATTTCCTAGTTTAGTATTAACGGTGTCTAGTTGAGCGTTTTTTTGTGCAGCATCTCCCCTTAGTTTCTTAAGGCTGTGATTGCTCGTTTGTTGTATTTCATTAACAAGTTTTTTATATTGTTTTATTTGGTTATCAACGCTTGCTCCAGAACCCTCAATATTATCAAATGCTTCAAAGGTCATTTGTTTTGATTTGCCTCCCTCATTTCGATCTCCTAGCCTTTTTTCTACAAAACCCCTAACTCTTTTTAAATAATCTTCATCATTTTCTATTGTAGTTTTTGAAAGCAAAGATCCCGTTTTCCCGTAAGTCGTTTCACGCTTGGATTGCCTTCCAAAAAAATCATCAAGAGTCAACTTTTTGGTGCTTAAATTACCAATCGAGCTACTACCCATCGAAATCGTGTTGCTTGTTGCCATTGGCATCAATTTTTTAAGTTCCTCTTGAGTTGTATCAAATACATCCTTAAAGCTTGAAGCAATGTCCAGATCACTGCTAATTCTTTTAAGATCAGATTTTATAGAGTCTCTTTCGTCAATATATTTACCTCTTTGTTTGTTTAGCTTCTCCATTTCTACTCGCCCTTCCTTATCTAATCCTTTTGTGAGTATTGCTCCAGTTGCAGGAGTGCTTGCTGTTGGTGATGCGCCGACCCCAGGAGCTTTTGCATTTGAATCGTTGCCCTGATCGCCTGTAATAGCTCTTATATTGAGTTCTACTTGCTCGCTTAATCCATCTAACGCATTAACTAGTTGTTGATCGCTTAATAGTCTTCTTGCTTCTGATTTCAATTGAGCCATTTCTTGCTTTTGCATTAAAGCAAGCTCTTGATTAAAAATTTCTTTTCTCAACCTTTCTTGTCTCTCTCTTTCCTCTTCTTCGGTGTTTATTGGTTGAATATTTTGAGCTTCAAAAGAAATTATTCTAACACTTTGATCTCTTGATGTAGAAGCTCTTTGAAGATTTCCACTTTGTTTAATTTCAGCAAGATTTATAGCTGCAGATCTTTCCTGTATTAATCTATTTAATTCAGATTGAACTATATTACTTGCTACTGTAAGCTCTTGATTCTTTCTAGCTGCCTCTAATGAAGCTATTTCAACATCTCTTCTCGCTTGCAGAACACTCAATCCATCTTGAAGGGTTGATTTTTGTTGTTCCGTTAATTCTTTAAAAATCCTTAAATTTCCTTCTGATCCTTCTCCCTTGCCTTTTATGAAATTTTCTCTATTATATTCATATAAATCACTTAATTGTTGAATTGCTGTAGGATCATCGGCATCTATTCCAAATCTATTTGCTAATTCATTTCTAGCTGCTTCAGCTGCTTTGTTTTTAGCTCCAAGATCTGGTCTTGCGCCCGTGCCCAAGCCTAATGATCGTTTCGGAAATTTATCTAATTTTTCTCCTAAATCTTCAATAAGTGCTTGTCGCTGATCTCGACCTAAACCTGATGCCAGAGATATTGTTCCTTCTAGCTCTCCCTGGTCTACTATTTTTTGTGCGGCTCCAGATCCTCCAGCTTTAACTGCATCTATCATGGCCTCCTGTAATGGTGGCGGCAGAGATAAAGTATTCATGCTTTGCTCAAGATTTGTAAGATAGCCTGCTGCATTTTCTTTCTCAAATGACCTAGCGGAAAAAGCGGCAGTCTCATTAAATAAACCTAATCTCCTTAATCCTTGGTTTATAGTGTTATCTGTGCTCCCAGTAGAAAATCTTGATGATGCATCTATAATAGATGATTCTCTTTTCAACCTTCCACCTTCTGTTATTTTTTCTATTGCTGCTTCTTTTTTTAATTCTCTTATTGTTTCTTTAAATCTTTTTGCAATATTAAATGTTTGCTGACCAAGAAGACCGCTTGCTCTTCTTACCTCGGCAAATCCATCTACGGCTTTTTCCATTTCAGCTATTAATTCATTTGTAGTCATTTTTCCTAGAGAAAAAGAAGCACTTAATGTTTCAAATTGGTTTTTGCTTATCGCTCCTATATCTGCTAAATCTGCAAGAGCATTATATGCAGCAGTTCCACCTTCTTCTATATTTGCTATTGCAAGCTGTGCAGATTCTTGGTCTTTCTGTCTTCCAAATTGTCCTCCTACAACTCCTCCAGCTGCAATTGTACCTGCTGCAGCCATTTTAGTCATACCCAAGGCAGTCATCATGCTGCCCCCTCCAGTAAATGGTATTAGCAATGCTCCAGCTGTAAGTGCGGCTGCCGTTAAACCAAATCCCGTACTATTACCAGTTACAATATCTCCTTTGCCCGCTGCTGTTGTCCTTAGTTTTAATAACTCTTCTTTACTAATTGCCTCTCCTGTGGCTTGAGAGGCATTCATATTTTTATTTATTTTTTTAAGAGTATCCTCTAATCCCTTTTGCCCTCCTTTTATTTGCCCACTCCTTAGTCTCTGATCGATTATGTTAGCAAGAGAAGTTCCTGCATTCCTTACATTATTTGTTTGATTTGCTAAAGCGAAATTTTGAACAGAGGTTTGTTGAGATAAATCATCTTGTAATCTTTTTTGTAAAGTGCTTAATCCTTTAGCACTTCCAGCATTGCTAGCTGCTTCTTCCAAAATATCCATATCAGTTATTCCTGACATGGCTGAATTTATAGCACTATCTATTCTATCTAATGATATGTCATCTCCTTTTGCTAAAGCCGAAGCTCTTGCTTGTTGTAAGTTTTGAAGTTTTGATACTGAAGCTATATTTTGATTTGTTATCTGCATTTCTTTTTCTTTAGCCTTGACCATATCTTCTATGCTTACAATCATTGACCTTGAGCTTGCCGCAAATCCTATTGCTGTTCCAGCGATCATTCCAGGTAGTCCAAATAGAGCCCCCATTCCAGCTCCCATCATAACGCTACTTGCTCGTTCTCTTGTTTGGAACTCTTCTTTTACCCTAAACTGGCCATCTTTAAATTCAGACCTATCCATTTTAGCTCCTTTTGGTCCAACAAAACCAGCTAACATTGGTAAGGCAAAAGATAACCCTAATCCAGCTGATCCACCAAAACCTTTCATTCCTGAAGCAAATTGCCCAAGAGATCCTCCAACTCGATTCGAGATATTCCCAAGCCTTCCTCCTAATCCCGCACCTCCCCCTGGTGATGCTCTGGACATTTGGAAATTACCCAATGCCCTCGTAAATCTATTACGAGAAGCCATATTCCCTCTTGCTTTTTCTTGAGCTGCCTTTTTTCTTTCTTCTTTATCTGCAGCTTTTTTCTCCCCTTTTAATGTGCTATTTAAATTACTTACAGCCCCCATTAATTGATTTGTATTTGCTGCAGACTGACCTGTAGTGACTTTAGCAGCCGCAGCTAAAGCCGCATCACTTCTTTTCTTTATTACGGAAGGTTTTGCATCATTTTTATATGCTTTTTCAAGCTTTTGCATTGCTTTTATAAAAGGCTGTCTATTATTTCCTCCAGTTAATGACTTTAAATCGCCAGTCATCATTCCTGCTCTAGCTAGTGATGATATTGAAGATTTCACGCCTTGTTCTTTAGCGAAATTAGTAAAAGCACCTTGACCACGAGCACCACTAGCCGCAAAGAAAGAGGACATTGTTTTATTTAACTGATCCTTGCTCATTCCGTCCGTCTTTATATTTTGAGACTGAAGAAATCCAGCAGATAAAGTTTCTCTCATTCCTTTTTTGCTATATCCGCCATCACCTCTTAATGCGTCCATTTTAGCAGTTCTAACTGATTCTTTGGCTAAAGCTGAAGCTACTGAAGTGCCTATATGTCTAGGTTGGTCCATAGACTTTCTGGCTTGTACATCTAGATGTTTATTTAAATTCTTTAATTGTTTTTCTGTCTTATCATCTCCAGATGCTTTGGCGATTGCCATTTGATCTTTAAGTCTAGTTTCACTAAGCTTACCATCTTTACCCATTAAAGAATTTACTATACCTCCATAAGTCTTATCTGATTTTAATGCTAAAGCGGCATCGTTTCTAAAAACTTGCTTTGCTAAATCTTTATCTCCTGCAGTTTTTAATGCCCCATCAAAAGCTTTTGTTCTTACAGCTGCTTCTGATGCAGACACGGATATTTTCTTGAAAGCTGATTTTGCTTTTTCTAATTCTTTAGTAGCTTTTTTACCAGCTCCAGCAAAGTCAAAAACATCTTTCGCAGCTTCTTTTATATTTCGTCTACTTTCTAGCCCTTGCGCTGAAGCTTCAGCTATTGAAGATGCTTGTATATTTTGTAATACAGAATTATTAACAGATCCAAGATTCGTTGCGATATAATTAGGAATAACACCATTGCTTGCCCCTTGCTTTGGATTAAGCCCGCCATGTAACATTCTTGCATTAGATAATTTTCCACCTTCTTGCTCTTGATTAACTACGGCAAGACCTGGGTTTGTTGAGCTTTTTAAAGATGGAGCACTTACGACTTTAGGGGTTACACCAAAAGACGCTTCTCTTGCAATTGATTTAGATACTGCTTTAGCATATTGAGGATTACTAGAAAGAGTTTCTTTTGCACTTGGAGAAAATAAATTAAAATTAGGTATAAATCCACCCGACATTCCTATTTCATCTAATAAAGATTTAGGAACCATAGAAGCCTTATTCCCGTATCTAGGATCAACTCTTAGTCTCGCAATAGCTATTCTCTGTAATTCATCAGGAAGATCTCTAATTCTTAAATTAGTCCTAGTTTTTCTTTTGCTCTTTAAAGATTTTACTAAATTTTCATTTGCGAGTTTTTTCTCTGCCTGAAGTTTCTTAGCTTTTTTTTGCTCCCTTAATTTTAAAACGTCGTCTAAAAGTGTAAAACCTAAGACGGAGGCGGGAAGAGCTCCTCCAAGCACGGCAGATATTAAGTCTATATTGTTTGTTGGATTTTGAAAAACATCTAAAACTCCTTTGCCCATTTTACTACCCATTTCAAGAGCTTTAGGTCCATATTTATTCATGGCTCCCATAATTTGATCTTGAAATTTATACCCTAAGCCTCCTCCTCCTCCATAAAGAGTTGCTCTAGGAAATTTTTTCATAAGATCAAAACCCTTGCCTAATCCATGCTTTCCAGCTTCAAAAATATTTGTATATGCATTGTAGCCACCTTTTGCGGTGCCAATAATACCTCTCCTTATAAGGTCACCGCCTTTATCCGCCATATTGTAACCCCCTTTTAACAAAGAGCCTATATCTTTTAAAGGTGTGCTTATTAATTTTCCTGCAGCACCAAGCCCTTTACCCAAGAAATCTCTATCTGATGTTTTGGGTTTCTGCTTTCTAAAAAGATTCCCTAATCCGTAATTCGGAATCATACCTTTATTAAACATATTCTTTAGAGACCAAGTTAACTCAAGGTCAGCCGCGTCTTTCAGACTTATTTTCTTTTTAGCTAATTCGTCTCTTATATCATCATGAAATCTACCCATGTATGTTGAGCCGTCTTTGGTGACTACTGCAGCTCTGTAATCTCCTCCGAATTTTACACGATCAATAGGATTACCTTTCATATCGAAAAGTTTAGACATTCCAGGCATCTCATATGGTTTTGCTGCGGAATCTAAACCATCTCTTTTTAGGATAAATCTTTTTAATTTAGATGCCTGCCTTGATTGAGGCGAATTCATCTTATGTCTTGCATGCATTGCCATGCTTTCTCGCCTGAGCATATAATTAGGAATATGCCCATTTGCATCAAATGGATTTTTTCCACCCATTCCTCTAAATCTCTTGCTGTATAATAAATTCCTTAAGCTTGGCAAATTTTTTAAATTTCTTTTTGTAATCTGTTTTTCATCTATATCGCTAGTAGCTTGATCTCTAATAAAAGCTTCTCTTCTTCTTTCTATTGTTGGTCCTGCCTTACCTTTATCTAATCCTAGCTCAATCGCAGCTCTTCCTAGTGAAATTCTATTTTTATCTGCATATTCTTCAATAGCATTATTGTTTATTTTTTCTCCTACTGATGGTATTAAATCTTTAATGCTTCTTTCTTTGCCCACAGTACTACCGTAGGCATCAAGGTTAGCATATTCAATTTGCCTTCGAACTCCAGAATCTACAGCTCGACGTGTAATAGCCTCATCCCCTCTAAATCTTCCGCTTGTCGCACCAAATTTATTAGTTACAGTCTTAAGGCTGCCATCTTTATCTATATATTGCGACCCAAGTGCAAGCCCTCCTGCCCCCCTTGGAGCTTTTGGATTACCAGAACGACTCATCCTTGATAAAATGTCTGCTATAGGACCGCCTGGTCGCTTATAAATAGGAGGAGGCTCAAAAGTTTTATTCTGCTTTAATAATTGTCTTTGATTTCCAGGGCCAATACCCGAACTACTTGTAAATTTCTTTATAAATCCTTTAATTTTTTTCAGGTTAGTACCTGTGTCGGCGTCAGGGGTTCCTCCAGAAAGTAAAAATTCGGACCTTATTGAATCTAATCTTTTTTCTTTTGTATTTCCTGATATCTCATCGGCACTTTTTATTCTTGGAATCATTCCATATTTATCTTTGAAATGTTTTTTCTCATCTGCCGTTAAGGCAGTTTCTATTCCTATGGAAGTAGATTTTCCAGTAAGATATCTGAAAAAAGACTTAGTAATATCAGGATTTTGTAAAATTTCCCCCATCCTTTTGTTATTAAGAACACCTAGCCCCTTATAAATGTCTCCCACTGGAAAATGATTCTTAAATTCTTTTATTGGCATTCCAGGATAAGACCCTTTAAATTCAAATCCTATACTTGGATCCAAACTATGTTTAATATATTTTTCCATCGCCGCAGTCAATTGCTTTTCGGTCATAAATTCCAACATCTGAATAGGCGTTGGAGTAAATTTATTTTGACCCCCTTTTAACATCCGCTGTTCTATATTTTTGTCGTAATGAAAAGCGGAATAATTTGGAATGAATCCAAGATTTGCCATACTTGGATCAACTTTTAAATGTTTTCCTTGAGATACAATACTACTTATTTTCTTTAATTTTAGTTTTCTAAATGCATCAGCCCCTTCACCTGCTGATCCGATCCACATAGAGCGGGTGCCTGTGGCTTTATCCATTTCTCCATAAGAAACATAATTACCAGGAGGAGGCGCTCCTTTTTTGTATTGATTTACTCCCCATCTAGCATTTGTATAAGTTAAATCGTTCCCAGCTTTAGATGTATAGTTTAAAGACTTAAATAAGCCAGTTGTTAGGATATTATCTAACTCCTTCATTCCTATAGTTCCATCAAACTTATCAGAATGTATTTTACCTTTCCCTATACTTTTAATTTTATTAGCATTTAACCTCATTCCAAAATTAGGAACATGACCTTGATTTGATATTTTATATGTATAATTTTCGCCTCCCCACATTCCATTTTTTTCACCGAATTGTAGATCTCCAGCCTTTTCCACTTTAAATTTCTTTCCCTTGGCTATGCTATCAACAACTCTCATTGCAGAAATAGAAGTTCCTATATCTCCATATAATCCAGTGTATCCATTTTTTCTTGAATATTCAGCCATATACTCGTACAAATCTTTTCCGTAACCTTTTCCTCTTAAAGATCGGTTGGCCTCTGAAGTCATTATTACCTGTAATGCTCTTTTGTTTGGATCTTTAAAGTCGGCGATATCTATAGCATGAGATGTTGCAAAATTTTTCCCACCCCTCGTACAAATCTTTTCCGTAACCTTTTCCTCTTAAAGATTGGTTGGCTTCTGAAGTCATTATTACCTGTAATGCTCTTTTATTTGGATCTTTAAAGTCGGCGATATCTATAGCATGAGATGTTGCAAAATTTTTCCCACCCACACTGGACTCAAAATATACTTGCTTAGGAGGTCCGT
>JGI20151J14362_10000799_pt1 | contig 23256 bp, 33 predicted proteins | sample COG_01_FD_14362 | JGI IMG/M metagenome (IMG submission 14362)
CGGTTGGGTCGGTTGGGTCGGTTGGGTCGGTTGGGTCGGTTGGACGCGGGGGTAGTTCTCGTCTTTGACATGAGGAGCTTGATTTCGAGCGCGTCGATTCTCGATAGAAGCTTTGCGTTTTCCCGACGGAGCCGTTCGTTCTCGGTATACAGATGATCATGGATCCGTTCATTGTTCTTGACAACAGCAAGAAGCCGTTTCTTTGTCATGGATTCTTCCTCCTGTGCCGAGAACCCATGGTACGTTGGGTTCACCTGTCCGAATACAAACTGTTTCATCACTATACCATCACGCAACAAAAATTATTTCCAGTCTGGGCGGTTGCATGTAAACTGAATCCCATCGACACGGTCGCCACAGGTGGCCTTGACACCCGTAATCACGTAGCCGGACGGGCACGCTTGTGTGGTGATATTACCAGTCGGTCGCCGCATCATCTGCGGTCCACTCGGACCGGAGACGGTCGCAACGTTTCCGCCGATCCACGCAGACCCGCCCGTATCATCGCCGGTATCGACCGGTGAGAGTTTCAATCCTTGGATGACACCGTCCTTCTCACGGAGACTCCATGCGTTGTAACCATACGGGCTCCCAGTCCAGACGACGTCCCACATCTTTCTTCCCGAGGACGGCTTGAGCACGTCGTTATCGGCATCGATTCCAGACGCGATTTCGAGCGCGACACCCGCAGCCGTGCCCACGGCCGTCGCCGCGATCGCGACCGCGCCAGGGGCGATCGCCGGTGGGAAGAACACGGCCGCAATGGCCGTTGCTACGGCGATCACTGGGGTCAGTGCGATCAGGAATTGACCGAGGTGGTCGGGGCGGTCGCGCTTCCCACACGTTGGTTTTTTGAACACGCGTCGAGTTTTCTGTGTTTTTGGATTGTAGCACCAGAACTGGAGCGCATTCGTATGCTCACCTTGTCCGTGGAAGCCGATGATATCGGTCACGTACTCTCCCGGTTTACACGAGTCCCCGATCGGTGTATGCCCTTGCATATTTCCGTACTCGCGCGATGTCCACGGCCCCGTCATCGCCGCTTTACCTGGCGTCCGCGTGTTGTCGACGACGTAGTTCGCCCGTCGCGATCCGTGCTGTATCATCCGGACGAAACAAAAGAACGCGATACATACGCAGTACATAATCAAGATGATCGACGAAGATGATGCCACGATCATACCGTAGGTGATGGTTCCCTCTAGACACGCGCAAGAAATTATAACGCTGCGAGGAGGAGTGAGAGAAGAATACTACAACACGCGAGACACATTGATGAGATCACAATCCACAATGGAGTGATCCTCCTGCCTTGTGATTGAGACGCAGCGCTCGAACCAGCCGCGTCGCCGTACGGATCACCGTACTCGCTACTCCCCGCCAGGACGAGATCGTCGCCACTCGCGCTCCCGAGTTGTGCGTTGACACCAGTTGCCCACAATCCAGTCCCGATTCCTTCGATCGCACCACTAATTGCAACCGTCAATGCACTGAATGCCATTCTCGTCCGATCGTATTCTACAGTAAAGGCAATATAATCGTTTTTCTTGCCGTAGTGTAGAACATGAATATCGCCATCCTTCTGATCGTACTCGTCGGGGTTGTCGTCCTATCCTCATCGAGTACATTCTCCGTCGTCATGATGTCGGGGGGTATCGTCGGTGATGTTGGTGGCGATGCGACCGCGTCGGATCAACTCATTGGCGTGACGTCCGACGAGAAAAACGAGAACATCCCATCACTGACCGAATTCACACCAGACGGGTGTGTCGTGTTCGCCGACAATTCGGACGGGACAGGTGGGCTCGAGAACAACACGTTCTGCTTGGACAACGGGCACACCTCATTTCAAATCAACAACTTCAAGACGCGCGGGTTCAACGATAAGATATCGTCGATCGGTGTCGGGCGGGGTGTGGGTATGACGGTGTACGAGCACGCGAATTTTAAAGGGGCGAGTCACACAATCGAGGGACCCATGTTTGAGGATATTGCTGATACGTGGCGAAACGACAAGGCGAGTAGTATGAAAATGTATGTTCTCTAACTCCATCTGTTTTTTATGTTGCTCAGTATCAATAACGCTACCATGGCAGAAAACGGAGACGATGGTCAGATGATGATTGTTCTCCTTCTAGGAGTCGTTGTGATGATGTGCGTGTCATCGTGCTGCTCGTCTCTACTCACCGCATACGCGAACGAGTGCGATACAGATGGTATGTTTAGCATGTTTGCAGGAGATTGGTACTGGAATCTCGTCCCGAGTCCCGGGGTCCTCGGATGTACCGCCGGTGGTACAACCGACGCGTCCGCCACGGTGAATACGGTCGAGCAAATCGTGGAGAATAAGAGCAACCAACCGACGACGTCGGGGGAATCGACCGACTCGAAATGCGATATCGGAACAGAAGCAAACTACGAGTATCGCGTACGCGAGAAGAATTCCAGCGGGGAATGGAAATGCCCGAATGGGTGGACGGATACGAAGTGCGGTCTCGTCTCGAACGCCGATGGTAAATGGGTCGATGGGGATGAGACTGGAGCAAAGCAATGTATAAAACCCAAGAGCGGAAAAACCGGGTCGTCCAACAATGGGACGTCCAGCGCAAATTGCATTACCATCTTCTCGGACTACAATTACGACAAGACCAATCGGCCCAAAGGTGAGCATACACTNTGCATTGACAGCGGGAACAGTGAAATGAAGATTCCAAACCTCAAAAACGTCAAAAGCGGTCGACATCATTGGAACGATCGTATTTCCCATGTCTCAGTTCCACAGGGGATTACACTCTCATTATGGGACAATGAAAAATGGACTGGAAAGCAGACGGAACACATTGTCGGTCCGGTGAACAGAAAGTCGCTCCGAGAAATAAAGTACAAGAACGGCCAGGGTGGCAACATCAATGCGGAAGCAACCACTTTGCACTTTTGGAAAAACAACGACGCATCGTCAGCGTCGAACCCCACGACCAGCACATCGTCAACGGGAGGATGTAATTACAATTCGAAATCGGACAAAGTGTGGGTGTTCGAGAATGATAAGTATAAGGGCAATTGTCAGTCGTTCGGTAACGGGAATCATAACCTGGCACTCAAATCCGTCGGTAGCCTGAAAATCCCCAAGAAATCAAAGCGGCGGGTGAAACTCTGTCAGGAGTACAGCCAAGGCGGATCGTGCAAGTACTTCGTGAAAGATACCCCAAAAATGTTCTCATCACACAAGAACGCCAAGTCGGTCAAGGTGTACAAGTAAGTACTCGAGTGCGTGAAAACACCGTGAAAAAAAAAAGTCGCTATTTTACTGGCAGCAGCGTGCCACTAAAATGATCGAAACAAATACACCGCGCCGTATCGTATTGAACGCGTCAAATGTGGCGGGGTTTGTCAATCAACATCCATACAAACCACGAACCGAAGCGTTTATGAGCGCATGGAAATCGTCAGATAAGACATCATATTTTCGCGCCCATAACCGGAACGGTGTCAAGACGATCGAAGACGAACGCCGCGAAATTCGGGAGGCTTCGAAACTAATTCAAGACGACCTACCACCCGACGACCTCCTCAAGGTGGTGAAAAACACGGCGTATAACCCGGATTCTGTACACTTTTCGTCATCGTCCGCTGACGTGACGGCACGCCAAATCGCAGAAGAAGCGAGGCGCGTCGCGTATACGTCGCATGGCGATGCAAAGGAAAATGCAATCATCGAACGCGTCAACACCATCTTGAACCTGGAGTTTACCAAGGACGATGATGCCTTTTTCAAACGAACGATCGGTCGGACGATGGCAGGGACGCCGATCGTGCTCCAGGGCAAGATCGACGGTATGTCAGCCGACGGGTCGACGATCCTCGAATGCAAGGCAAGAGTTCACAAATTATTTCTCAAACCACGTGGGTACGAGTTAATCCAGACGCAAACATACCTGGATCTCCTCCCGGGCGCTCGACAGGCACTCCTGGTCGAGGCAATATTCAACGTCGGACGCATTCCGTCGGTGAACCTTATCGATGTCGAGCGAGAGGAAACGCACACATGGACACCGCTCATGTACGCGGGTGCCGATGCACTCGACCGGGTCATTCGCGACCCCGCGCTCCAGGATGCATTCGTCAATAGCCCGCGACGCGGGGCGTTTATCAAAAAGCTCGTATGCCAATCACTCGAACAGTACGTGTAAAATTCTATCCACTGACTCTTGATCGCGGTCGTCGGGCGGACGGTGCCGGCGGTGTTGATCGTGTCGGTCTCGTCGGCTGAATTTGTTGCATCGGCCGATTACCGGTGGTCGCCCGTTTGGTCGGGCGGTCGGGTTGGTCGTTGCGTTCCCGCACATCTCGCACATCTCGCACATCTCGCGTGCGCTTCGTACCTTGGGGGTGGTAAATTCGTTTCTCGATGCGTTTCACTTGGAGCGAAATGCGTTTGAGCTCTTCGGCGTTTCGTGAACGAAGTCGTTTAAGCTCATCGATCTCGCGTTTCTGTCGTTCGATATTCCGTTTCGCCGCGCTGGCGCGTGTACTGGGCCCGCGCGTATTCGAGTGGACGTAGACGGTGGACGGTGTACAGTATGGGACACCCGACTTGAGTCCTCGTTTCACGGTACCGGTACATTCACCCGTCTGACTCAATTGTGTTCCGAAATTCGCGAGCTTTTTCGCAGTCGCACCCTCGCGCTGGATGCATTTACCGCTGTTGGGGTTGAAGACTTTTCCTGGGCCACAGTCGATCCGAGACATTATTTACACTATATAATAGCAATATTTTTACAAAAACGAACGACGCGGGTTCAGTTGCTTCCTGCGCCGGACGGGTATCGGCAACGACGGGGCGCGCTTGGCAGTCCCCGCCTTGATCTGCTTGGAGAGAACCGACTTGGGCGCGCCGATGCGCGTACTGACGGCACGGGATCGGGTACTACGACGCGGACCGGTTGCGAGCATTTTCATTTCGATCGCGTTCAATTGCTTGGCTTGCCGATTCAGTTCTGCTTGTTTTTTACGAAGCCTCAGGATTTCAATGATATCCTTCTCCGGCATCTCACGCCCCTCGAACACGTAGCGGTGCGTCACGCGTGGATTATTCCTCTTGAATGTGGGAAAGTGTTTCAGGAAGTCTGATTTATTTTTTACATAGACGTCTCGTCGCATGCCCCGGTTCGTCCTATACCCGGTCGAGCCAGTGGACGCGCCGCGTGGGACGGGAAACTTCAATTCGACTGTCATGGTATATAGATGCAATGTTTTAATACCGGTACACGAGCGTTCGGCGAGCTCTGGGTTTATTGGGAATTTATTGGTGGGTGTCGGTCGATTAACGAACCTTCCATTTATTCGGAACCCACCCGCGGCGCGCGGCCCTGGTCGTCAGTTTCCGGATACCGGGGGAGTTTTTGTAGGAAAACCGTTTGCCCGACGCGACGCGCGCATTGAGAACGTGGATCCCGAACGAGTTGATACCGAGCTTTTTCCAAGCGGTTTGGTGGACGTCGATGAGGACCTTGCCTTGGCGGCGCGCCAACGATTTGTTCTTGTGACAATCACCGTCGGCACATTCGTCCGTTACGTGACCGTAAATCGTTTTCCCGGTGTCCTTGTTCTCGAGACGAATGACCTTGTACTTTAATGTGTTGACACGATCAGTATATACCGCGACCGGGTAGACCATCACCGACTTGGACCCGAGCTTGACGCGGGCCGGGTACTGTTCGAGACGCGTCCCTGCGGCACCGAGCGTCCCGCGGTACATGGTCGCGAGCGCTTTAAATGCCCGCGCGCGAGTCGCGAGCAATAGGAGCGAGATGGCGAGCAATTTCATGACGTGCATCATTTTGGTTCAGAATGTTTTTTAGTGTGTTACGGAAGCGCGTCACACCCACCGATTCGAAGCGTTCGCACGACCAGGGGGTCGAAAGGGTCGTGTGCTTCCACCACGCCCATTTTATTATTGTATACATATACAGTACTGTATGTGCACATAATAATGGATAAACTCCCGAACGAAATGCATGCGCTGGCGATCAATCGTCTCGATCGCGCGTCCCAAACTCGTCTCAAGCAGGCGTCGAAGGAAATGCGTCGTGCGGTAAACGATACAGGACCACCAACAGGTGTCTACAAAAACGGGACCGGGCGGTACCAACAGTTCTGGAAACGATCAAACCTGTACAAATGCGCCGACACGATTTTCGGTGTCAGGGGATCGTACGAACGTATTACGAGGTATATGGAAGTCCACAACACCATGCCGAGAATGGATATGGGAGCAGACATCCTCCACGTGATGAAGAAATGGTACGCGAATGGGACGCTTCTCCGCAGTTTCCGTGACTACCACACAATGAAGGGTGACTTCAAGAAAGTCGCATACAATGATGACGAAACCAGTCGCAAAAAGGAGGATATTCTGTTCCCGAAGGCGTTGCGTCGCGACTTTAAGAACAGAGTCGTTCGGTTGCTGAAACAGTGGTCTGAGCGCGATAAGCGGTATGAAGATACATATCACATGGTCATGCGGAAGAAAAGGCCGTACACCGCCGAGGAAGAGAAAATGCACAGCGATCGAGTCCTCGACGCTGCCATTATCCAGGCACTGTCGTCAGAACTTTTCATTGATTTGACAAAGGACCGGTTCACCGATAAAAATGGAAAGGTCAGGACTATCGACCAGAAAGTCGCCGATCTCGTCAGACTTTGCCCAGCAAAGAAATGATCTGGTGATCAGACTTATTGAAATCGACCAGGCGGCTCTCACACACTCTATTACAGTAAATCCAATAAAATGAGTTCCACAACGATTTGCTCGAACATTCGTACTCCCAGAACGTACCGCGCGACGTGTCCGGGAAGGCCGACATTCCGTCGGATTGGCCGGATTGGTCGACGTACCGACCGGTCCGTCCGGGCGCGTGGCGTGCTTGAGACGATCGGGTTGGTATCGAACGCGTCGATCGTCCATGAGTTCGGACACCTCGTTCGCGCGAAACATGTCGGTGCAGGCGTCAAGTACGTCACGGTCGGTATCGGTCCAATCATGGCGGCGTTCGAAGATAGAGACGGGACGCTCTTCGTCTTACACGCGTTCCCGTTCGGTGCACGGGTCGTATACGACGACGATTTCGAGTCGACGTCGGGAATCGACCGCGCGTCGATTTTTCTCGCCGGTCCCGTCGCAAACGTGCTCTGTGCAATGTTCATGAGCGCCATGTTTTTCGTGACGCACGACCACATCGTCGTCGACGACGGTGCGAGCGTCGAGCGCGTGATCACCAACGGTGCGGCGTCAAAAGCTGGGATAATTGAAGGCGATAACATCCAGAGCGTCAACGGGATACCGATCGTCGCGGATGAAGCGTCGTATGCGCTCGCCGCGACCGAGATGTCGGTCGCACCCGAGCTCGAGTTTACCGTCGTCCGGAACGACGATCCGACCCGAGTGACGATCGATACCGGGGCGACGAATGGTCGTCTCGGTGTCGAACTCAAACCACGCGTGCATACAGATGAGATTATGTCGTTCCTCGAAGTACCTGGGTTGGTCGGTGAAGATCTCACGACCACGATCGGCGCGACGACGGGCGCGGTCCGCGACTTTGTCATGCGCGATGTCTCGTCGAAACCGATCAGGGCAGAGGCGCTTCTCGAGTCGCCATATTACGCGCTCGAAATGGTCAACCTGAGCGTCGCAATCATCAATATCGTCCTACCGGGTCTCGACGGCTGGCGAACCGGGTCGGCGCTCGTCGACCAGGTCGTCTCTCTCGTTCTTCAGTATCAGAATTCAAAGTAGTGATGATTTTTCCAGATTAAAAAAAATGAAAAAATCACAGGGTTCCAATTTCGGGCTGGTTCACGCGTCGCGCTTTCGCTTCCGATGAGAAGCTTTCGGGCTGTTAATCACCCAATGGATCACATTCTGCCGCGCGACCGAGACGCGGGCTTCACCGACGACGCGATACAATGTATCAAGGCCCCCGTGACTTCGCAGGTATTCGAATACGCACATATCATCGACGTCGTCACCCAGGATATCGCGAACGCGCTCGACGCGCTGTATCGGATTGAGCGTCAGATCTTTCGACACCATGGCGGCATCGTATCCGCGCTGGCACGTACCCAAAAACGTCATAGCGAGCAATTCGATGAACGAGCAATTTGATATTCGAGCAAATCCCGTCCGGGTGGTAAGATTTTATTTTTTTATGCGACCGAGGTTGCATGAAAAATAAAATGATATCCACTATGTATACTATTGTCGAACTCATGCCGAAGCGTCCAGCGAACCAGTCGGGTAACGCACCACCGGTGACAAAGCAAGCGATTCAGCGCGAGATCCGGTCGGCCGAGCGCGAGATCGACCGTCAACTCGCGAATATACGCAAGTTGAAGGAAATGGAGTGGCGCCTGAGCCGGGTCGGTATCTCAACCCGCGGGAAAAAAAGTATAATTTGACATCTCGACACATGTGCCAGTCATAATATTCATCCTGGAACATCTCCGCGAGCAAAATGGCGACCAATAACCAGATCATCCTTCATTCCGATTTCGCACCGCGCGAGCAAATGACTTTTTCGAGCATGGTCAAGACGGCCAAGGGGCAAAAGCTCGTGTACATCAATACGCCCCAGAAGCAGAAGGTTCGCGTGCAGACTCCGGCCATGCGCGCAATCTTCGGCCTCAGCCGCTTTGACGACACCAACACTGGCAACTCGAGTTTCTCGCTCGACTTGTCATTCAACGGGCGCAGTGAGAACCCCAAGCTGGATAAGTTCCTGACGACGCTCCGCGATATGGATTCGTACCTTCTTGACATCGCGCATGAGCGTTCGAGTGAGTGGTTCGGGAAGGAGATGAGCAAGGAAATCCTTACCGAGTTCCACAAACCGTGCGTTAGGGACGCTTCCGACCCGAAGTACGAACCAACCGTTCGCCTGAAGCTCACGCCGTATAGCGAGATTTACGACGAGACCAAGCAAAAGGTTGACATGGATCAAATCGTCAAGGGAGCCGTCGTACGCGCGATTATTGAGCCAACGTTCTGGACCGTCAACAAATCGTTCGGCGTCTCACTCCGCGTTCTCCAGCTCGAGATCATCTCGAGGCCAAGCGGAGTTTCCGGGTTTGCGTTCGCGGCGGACGATGACGATGCGGGCGGAGACGCGATGCAGACCGATGGAATGCAGTTTGTCGATAACTAAGTGTGTTTTTTCGTCGTTTTTTTAATAATGTCAGTATTCAAACAACATGGCAGATCTTGCATCGAACACTATTACAACTCCCCAAGACGTCCCAGACGGGCACATCGAGGACGTTCCGGTCGGTCCAGACGCTCCCGAGTCTCCAGGCGCGGTCGCTGAGGACGTGGTGGTGGATGAGGAACCACCCCAATCGGTCAAAAGGAAGCGCGTCTCGAAGTACACGGCGATCGCTAAAGCAACTTTCGCAGATCACCTCGAGCTCGATGGCGATGTGTACGTCGCGAATATTTCACCATCCCTGAACATTCTCTCGCCGACCGTGACTCTCGTCACGAGTCTCATTGACGACGACGGCGAATTGGAACAGTATGCGACGTTGAAGTTGAAGAAAACTCATGCCAAGCTCTTCAAGGAATTCGAGGAATCGCTTCTCGAGACGGCAAAGTCGAAGAAGCACGAGTGGTTCGGTTCTGCCGACATCCCAGACGCGCTCATCGAGTCGAGTTTCAAATCATTTGTCAATCTTGATGACAAGACAGTGGTCGTGAAAATCGACGATGGAATCGGCGGCAAGACCAACGTCGCCAAGGGGACCAAGATCAAGGCAGTGCTAACGGTTAACTTCGCGATCTTCACGCGCACCCAGTTTGGCGCGCCGTTCACTCTCGAATTGATCAAATCGATCGAGAAGAGCGAGAGCGAGTACCTATTCGACCCAGAAGAGGACGAGTCACATGCCGCGATCACCGATGCAGGGATCCTCGGACACCTAAGCACTGAACGTGTCGTCGAACAATTCTAGTTTATTATCTTGCCATAGTCCACGATACTGTAAAGATGATGAAGCAATATAACAAGCTGTTCAAAGCGATCCTGATTGTTGCCTTCGCGTATATTATGTACCGGCTATGGAAAGCGTGGCGTCAATCGAAGATGATGGAGGCGTTCGCCGCATCCGATCCGCGAGATTTTCTGTACGCCACCTTGCCCGCCAAGGACATGACCGTCGGTAATGGCGTCACGCCCAGACCAGCCGGCGCGACGATGGCACCGTTGCCAAAGGCGATTGGAGTCTCGACCGATCTGATGCCACCGCCCACGCCGGTTGTTGAGAACGACTTTGCCGAGTTTGCTCCGAAGAACGCGCTCGCCGACCGCAACTTCCTAGAGGCTGACAAAATGATTGGCATCGATACGATTGAGGGAAGCCTCAAGAATGCTAACTACTCGCTCCGCGCCGACCCACCACTGAAAAAGGATGACAGTATCAGTCCGTGGATGGTCAGTACTTTCACACACGACTCGCGTCGCAAGAAGCTGGATTGCTAGTCGAACACGAACGGGAAAAAACAAAAAGACCAAAAAAAAAATACAGTAGGAAGAAACCAGAAAAATTAAATCTGGTTTCTAAAAATGCACCCATCACCGCGGTCATCGCGACCATCAAGGCAATCGCGACTGACTCCAGTATCGTTTCATCTCCCGCGCATCCGCGACCGTACCCCATCGGGAAAAAACGATAAACACCTACAGCGCGATATCGACGTCCGGATGGGGATACATGCGCCGTACGACGCGATCGTACTCTCGAGCGGCGGCGCGCGCGGTATCGCACAATTCGGCGCGCTCGATCTCCTATACACCAAGTACCCAGAGGCGGTCGAGAACGCACGGTACTTCATCGGTTCTTCAGCCGGCGCGGTGCTCGCTACGTTGCTCGCGATGGGAATCACACCGCACGACGCATTTATCGGGCACGTCGTACCGTTCAAGTATCGACGAAGTATCCGGCTCGATATGCTCGGTACGCTGTTCGGAATCGAGACGAGTGGCAGTCTCGATTCGTTCCTAGCCGGCGTGGTCGATCGTGACATCACATTTCGAGATGTGTACGAAGAGCACGGATCCGTTCTCTCGATTATCGGGACAAATATCAGCAAGGCGACGAGCGTGATCTTCGACGCGGTCCGGACGCCAGATATGCCAGTGTTCGACGCGTTACGTATCTCATGCAGCGTCCCAATCCTGTTCCCAACCGTGCGTATTGATGGCGAGTACTTCGTCGACGGTGCCGTCTCCGACCCGTTCCCGGTTGGCGTTGCGATGGACGTGTACGGNTGCCGNCATATACTCGGATTGCGGTTTGACCACTTCGCCGCGTCGCTGAGTACCGAGGGGAATTGGAAACTCGACGATTACATTGGCGCAGTTATTGATACGATGATCCATTCATCGTCGATGAGCGTACCAGCGCGTCGCGGCGTGGTCGCGGATATTGTCACGATCGTGACGCCGGACGATATCGGCGGGGTCGATTTTTCTTTGTCGACTAGGAAAAAGTACGAACTCTTCGATGCCGGTGCGGAATCGATGTTGTCATATTTGAAGAAGAATACCTAATTTGCAGTAAAGGACGACCGAGACCCCGACCCGACAGATCTAAATAAAGTTTTCGACCAATGTCTTCGAGCGAGTTCAAAGAAATCGCGAGCGAATACAAATTGCTCGCACAGCAAATCACCACCATGAACAAAGAGGTGAAGGCGTTGAAGGACAAGAAGGACGAGATCGGTGAGACGATCCTCTCGTTCATGTCGTCCAACGACATTGACGAGTGTGAACTCGCCGGTGGTGGTAAAATCACCCGCAAGGTTTCGAAGCGCACCGAGGGGCTGAAGCCAGAGTTCGTTCTGGATGAGCTCAAGACGCAACTCGGCGACGACGCCAAGGCGGAGCGTTCTCTCCAGTCGATCAACTCGAAGCGTACGATCGTCGAGAAGGAGGTGATCTCACTGTCGCTCCGTGGTGGTTCGAGTGCGTAAAATACTACCATTTTTTTAAAATGTAAGCGTATCGTATCTTACAGTATCAGCAGTATGACGAATTCAAAATTGAAGAAAATTCTCGAGAACCTCAAGAAACTCGGCGTCCCGTTCAAGAATGCCAAACGAATTATCCGCGGTTTCGAAGGTGCCGGGGAACTGCGAGACGAATACGCCGACATGATTGGAGAGGCGAACGCGAACCCAAAACCGACACACAAGACGATTGAGCTCTCGACGGATATGAAGACGTGGAACGCCCGTGGTCACCCGCGTGTCAAGCCATCGCCCGACGCGATTACGATCTCGTTCCCGAAGGGCGGGTACGCATCAGCGGGCGGGACGAATATCAAATGCATCCCGGACGGGATCGAGAAATCACGCGAGGTCGAATTGTCGTACTCGGTCTTCATCCCGCGGGGTTTCGATTTCAAGAAAGGAGGGAAAATCGGAATTGGATTCAACATCAACGACGGAACGGGTGGAAAGACCTGGCGCGAGAACGACGGGTCGTTCAGGTTGATGTGGCGCCGCGGCGGCCAAGCCGTCGCGTATTTATATCTTCCAACGGACCAAGGTCGTTACATTCCCGGCAAGGTCAACTGTCCGCTCCTCAAAAACCAGGGTGGCGAGTTCATGCACGCGATATCGAACAAGACGCCGTATGCCGGACTGGACCTGTTCCGGTTCACGCCGAAGAAGTTGTATTTCAAGCGAGGCGCATGGAACACGATCGTGATGTCAGCGTCACTGAACGACGTCGGTCGGAACAACGGGAAACTTTCGCTCTCCGTGAACGGGAACATGGTGCGCGTGACCGATATGACATGGACGGCGAACCCGGACGACAATCAGTTTACGCAGATTCAGCTCGCCAATTGGTTCGGCGGCGGCGACGCGTCGTGGGCGGCGGGCAAAGATGAAGAGATCAAGATAAAAAAAATTCAGTATAATTTCTCGCTCTAAATAATACGATGAACAGTGTACGAGCAAATCGAATGCACGCTGTGCATAGGACGCGCCGGATGGCGGTGACGTGCAATGCAAAAAAAGAACCGATCGCGTCAAAGTACTGTTTCCTAGCGAAAAGCGTGATCAACACCTCCACATCCGCATCCGGACCGACACGGACGCTCGGTGTGATCTTTGGATTCAACAAAACACCCGACATCGCCGCACACATCGATATGGTCGGTCGGTCGCTCGAAAAGAAAGGCGACTACGCAGTCGACGAGACCGAGCTCACCTTATTACCGATTTGTCCGGTTGAGGTATCCGACTCGGTCTATATTCAGTTTTTCGATGATGCGGACGCGCCACCCGAAGCGCTCGAGACGCTCGAGACACTCGAGACACTCGAGACGGATGATTCGGATGAAGACCGTCGCGATTGGTTCGCCCCCATCGATTCGGATGAGGAACCAGACCCGATCTAGATAATATTGCTTTGGTGTAACTACAAAATGCCACCGAGATTTCCTCCATCCGAGGTTGAAGACATGATAAATATATCGTCCGTGACCGACGTCGTCCAGTCGCCACCAGTACGACGGGGGTCGCGCCGGAGGGGCGGGAGTGTCGCGTCCAGTAGATCGCTACCTACTGTACGGACGATGCGTCGTACAAAGAGCGAGTCGGTGAGTAGTACTCGAAGTCGAGTCGGCGGTCAGCAACGAACACGTAGTCTCGATAGTCGGCTTCTGAAACAACATAATCAGCGGCAAGTACGTGCCAGTGGAAGGGGGACGCCGTCGCGCCCCCGGAACAGCGCGTTTAACACCGTCCCCGCGGCGAACGAGTATACGAGCAAGGCGATGAACGGGATCGTGCGCGATTTGAGACAACCACAACGGGTGAAAACGCAGAGGTACCCATCATCGAGCGTTGCGTCGTTCAAAGGTGTACCTCAACCCATCGTCGCGGCAATCAAGCGTCTCGATAAAGAACACGAAGCGTTGCGGCAATCGATTCTACACGACGATGGTGAGTCCGAAATTGCGTTGCTTCAGTCTAAGGAAAAGATGACGCTACTCGAATCGTACCTGGAGAATATCGACGCCGCGATCAAGCGCGACGACTTATCCGAAACGACACGGATCGTTCGATCGTATCAGGCAGACAAGAACGAATTGAAACGGAGGCACGCGCGCATCCGCCAGGAACATACTCAACGCGAGAAAATCAGGGACTTGATCGAGTCGGGTGATGGTGAAGGTATCAAGAAATTCATCAAAAACGACCGTCGAAAGAAGGCGATTAACAAAGTCACCCCCGAGCTGACGGGGTTGATCGAGCGCGGTGATTACGATAAAGCGCTCAAGATGTGGACGAAGCGAATCAATGTACTCAACACCGAATCGAATTCGAATTCATTCAAAAATCGCGCAAAGGACGCGATCAAGAATGGGAAGGGATTCGGGTCGGCGTTCAAGCTCAAAGTTCGCCTACCATCGTTTTCAAAACCGGAAGCACAATGGCAACGTCGAACACATTGAATATTGAAAAAAAATGCCTACGACCACTACGACCACTACGACCATTACGACCACTACGACCATCGCGGTCATTACTGGGTCGACCGGAAACAAATTGCTTGCAAAGAATCTCGAGTCGATTAACGAACTCGATATTCCTCCAAACTGTCGGGTCGTCCACTATGTCGTCGCCGACGGACCACAATTCGTCGACGAGACGAAACGTATCGTCGATTCACATACCCCATGTTCCGCGCGCATCACGCGTCATGTTGTCGAATTACCCGAGAACACGGGTGGGACGGGGTACTTGTGTCACCGCATCATCGCAGGCATGACGTACATCGTNAACCAAGACTATCTCATGGTCCTCGACGAGGACAACGAAGTCGAGTCATCGCATGTCATCGCCCACTTGAACGCGATCGGACCGTACCGATGGTCGTTTACGTTGCGTTCGATCATCGACGATACGTCGGCGCACATCTGCTACGATACGTGCGAATCGATTGGCAACATCCGACCAACATGCCTCGGACCACATGACCGCCTGGTCGATACCAACTGTTTCATGTTCCGGGTGGACCTCGCGCGCGAACTCGCACCGCTCTGGATTGTCAAAGCGCGCGAAGCCGGAAAACTCGAGGCGGACCGGCTGATCACGCAGACACTCATCCAGCATGAACCAGCGTGTGGGTCGACGCGCGAGTTCACCGTCAGGTACCGCGCCGCAGTCCGCGAGACGGTCGATGGGGTTGGTGGGAGCGTCACCACCGATTTTTTCAAACGCGGCAACGAGTATCTACCCCCGTGGTCGAACGACAACGTCGATCTCTACGTTTTCCATTTCCACCCGGACAAGACAACAAAGTCATTGAAAACGGGCAATGATCCGCTCGCCGAATGGTGCTTGACGATCTTCGACGATGTCAAGAACGCACACGTCAACTTGATCGATGGGTACGAATCGCAGCATGCGCTCCCCGTCGATGCTATATGCCTAGTCAACATGTGCCANCCGTCGACCGTACCGCTCGATTACCTCTCGCAACTCAAGGCAACGACGCACCCGGATCTCAAAGTCATTGTCGCGACACTCGAAGGACCGAACGTTCGGCATAGCGATCAGTGGAGCGCGGCATTCGTCAAGAAACACGCTGACGTGGTGTTGACGTTCTCGAAACCGTTCCTCGACGACCCATCGGTCGTCACGTGTTATATGCCGCACAACGCCCGGTTCGTCTCGGCGTCGACGATGCAGTCGGTTCTTCGAGATAATGCCGGGCCGGGAACCGGATCGATCGCAATGGTACTCGAGAACCGCGGNACGACTGGGGCGTATACGGTCCACGACGGCGTCCCGTGCACGACCATGGACGCGTACCGTGCCAGGTTTGCGACTGGGATCGGGAACAGGCTCACTGTCGTTGGGGGTGGATGGGTCCCGTTCATTGAGACCGAGACAGCGACTGGACNCCCAGTTCCGCAACTCGGGTACTCGATCGCGAGACATACGGATTCAAAGACGCCGATCGATACGTACATCAACCATGATTTCGCACTCATCATCGAAAATTGCGGTGGTGAAGGTGCGACCGGGTACATCTCGGAAAAATTCGGAGACGCGCTGATGGCTGGAGCGGTCCCAGTTTACTGGGGGGAGAACCTGGACGGGGTTGAGTCGTCATCTGGTCCGTACGCTGAGATGCAATCGGGGAGGGGTATTTGGTGGTTGGACGCGCGCGAGTGTCTTTCGTTCGGGGCAGACGATGCGCCGCTCGGTGAGAAGCTCGGGTTGTTCCTGGATACGATCACACCGGAGCGTCTCGATGAGATGAAAAGTCTGGTACGTTCACATCGCGAAGCGTATCTTCGCGGCGTGGGAAGCCAGGCGTATGCAAACGCACTGGTAGACGCAATTAATATTTTGAATTGATCGTAAACATAACTTACAGTGCGGCGTTGGAGACGGTCGCGACGATCGGGACCTTGCGCTGTTGGAGGCGGAACACGCGAACAGACGTGAAGATCACCAGCATGGTCACGATAAACGTGATCAGCGCGCCGAAGATGTTGTCGAGATCAAACTTCGGGACGGACGTGGTCCGGATCGCGGTCACGAACGGCATGATTCCATCGCGGACAAAGACGCGGGACAGGTCAAGCGTCGACTGCGCCAGGAGAAACCCAATGGCGGTTCCAGGCACGTTCTGGTCTTGGACGAAATCCTTGAAAGAGAGGACGAGCTCGTTGTCGAGAATAAAGGACATTATTGTATGAGTGGTACCACCATGCAACATAATAATGAAAAATCTTGCGCATGAGTATACACGCATGCTCGATTCCAAGTTATTTTTGAGCCGAAACGGGTACAGTCCGCGGCTCTGGGGTCCGTCGCTCTGGTTCGCCATGACGATTATCGCGTCGAATTATCCGCTGGTCCCGACACGGGCGGACGAGGCTTCATACTATCGTTTTTTCGATAATCTCAGGCGGGTGTTACCGTGTAAGAGTTGCCGGGCCGAGTATACGAAAATGATCAAGAAGAGCGAAAATCCCGAACTCCGCTTATCCCGCGCACTGTTCCGTCAGGCAGTGACGGAGGCCCCGGGCGCGGCGCGGAAACGCGTGTTCACGTGGATCGTCAAGATCCACAACGACGTCAATAAACGGCTGAAGAAGCGGCGGAAGACGAGCGTTTCGTTCTGGGCAAAGACGTACGCATCACTCCGGCTCGAGACGAACAAAGTCAATGCGCTCCGGTTCCCTACTGGAAATTTGTGATTTTGTGGGTTTAAGTCAGGTACTTACCAATTCGATTTCCAAATTGAATCAATACGATGATTCCATTCGGTGAGATCAAACAATTCGGTCTCGAGAGTATTGAGATCGAGTACAAACTGGGGAAGCTTTCACGCGCGCAATTCGAAATGGTCCGGCGGCACGTCGAACAAAACGCGACGTACGCGATGTCATCGACCACGCGACATGAATTCAATGGGTCGGACGCGCGTCGCGAGTATGACGGCCCAGGGACAACTCACGGCTACATAACAGTGTATAAACAACGACTTGACGATACGACTGGCGATGATGGGGTGCGGTGTACCGTATCGCTCGAACGACATGGCGATGACGATACGTCGGCGCCATATACCATGTACAGGGTGAAGATACGGGATTCGTTTTGTTTACTGGACGGTGCAGTTCGTATCGATCTCACGCGAATCGAGACAAACGACCCGCGATATAGCGACGCTGACGACTATGTATACGAGGCGGAAGTCGAGGTCGATACGTCTGCACCCGCGATTCTCGTCTACCCAATCGAGTACGTGATCGACCGAGCACGCCAGTTTGCGCTCGAGCTCTCGAAAATATCCTGAAATGTTGTAATTACATGCGAAACGCGATCAAGAGTATAAAGTGACCATGTCAGCGTTGGGATCATCAAATCCAAACATCCCACATCGTTCGTCGCCGTTTGGCGTGGCGACGCATATATGGATCGTTCCGCCTGTGAAGTCGTCGAAATCGCTGGCGATGAGGTCGTACGGGTGGAACCGTCTGTTTGTGCAAACGACAAACTCGTTCATGAACGACGTCACATCAATCTCTTCACCACCCCTTGTCACAATCACTGCGTGGTTGACCGTGAGGCGCGGGATCAGCCGCGTGCTTCGCATGTTCATGACGTCGCCAGGGTAATGCATCGTCTCGCCGCGTCTGCACACGAGGCGGCGGACTTTATCGTTCTTCGCACACACGATCGTCAAACGCCACGCGTCCCACTGGGGGACGAGACCGTCGATATCGCGCGACCAGTGGGGTGACGAAAAATCGATCCATTCGGTATCGGCATCAACTGGAGTCGACTCCGGTCCAGCAGGGTCCTCGACAACGAACGCGTCAATTATTTCCCATCTCGAGACTTTGACCTTTTTCTCAATCCCGAGCACCCATTTGATGAAGTCGATGATCTTGAACTTTGCGAGCAAATAGTATGCGAACAACAGCGAGCAAATGTACCGAAGTGTTTGCATTATGTTTTATTTCTGGCGATCGTGCGGTGTCGATTCAACAAAAAACCATGAGGAAATGTATTCTGTACTTACCAATTCGGCAGGCAATGCAACGTATATCAACCGACGTCTCGTCATGCTCGATCACGCCATCGAGTCGAAAACCACGGCACTCCGTACGGCGGCGCCCGGAGACGAAGATTTTGAGCGTGGGGTGGGTCATTTACTCGATTCCATCCAGTTCATTCGAGAGTACGACGCTGAATTGGCGCGACATGACCAGGGCGGGCAGGACGATATCGTCAACGACGACTCGGGAACGGACGATATGAGTCGGTCGCTTGACAGTTTCAGTATGACGACGCGCGATACACGGCGAATATACGATCAGTACCTTGCAGATGTCGAGCACGATATCGACGCAATGCAGCGTATTTCAAACTCGTCGACGGTGGGGCCGAGTCACCCGGGGGTCAAACCTGAGACGCGGACACGTCGTTCGTCGAAACTTCGAATCCACGACCACGATGACGATGTTTGTGAATGCGGCGGGACCCTCGTCGTGGATGAGACTACCGCGACGCTCATTTGTACAGTGTGCGCGCTATCGACACCCTATATCGAGGAAAGTAGGAAGGCGCTGACACATACGGAAGCGCTTGAACGAGGATTCAGAAAACAGTTTGTGTACAAGCGAACGACCCATTTTCTCGACACATTATCTGCGATCCAGGGCCGACAGCGCACGACGATCCCAGACGAGGTCATCAGCGAGGTCGCGGGAGAACTGAAGAAATACCGGATTGACCCAGCTGACGCGACACCAAGTCACGTCAGAAAATTCCTCAAGCGGTTGGGTCATGCGAAGTACTATGAGGGTAGTAGTTTGATTTTGAACACGATCCGCGGGACGGGAGACCAACCCATCCCGGCCCGCATCGAAGCAGAGCTCATCCGGAATTTTTCTCAACTCCAGAAACCGTTCGAGCTTGTCAGCGAGGCCGGGCGGAAGAATATGCTGCGGTACAACTACATCATCTTCAAGTTGCTTCAACTGATTCCAGGCGGCGACGAGTACTTAAACTTATTCCCACTCCTCAAATCAAAGTCCAAACTCGTTCAGCATGATGCGTGCTGGAAACGGATTTGCGAGATCATGAAGTGGGATTTTCGTCCGACGGTATGATCTATGGCTTTATTGTACTTTTTGTGTGTTTTTCACCGTAAATTTTTCATCATGCCATACTACAATGCGACCGTGTGAATTGAAAGACCTGGCACTTGCGGTCATTGCCTGCTACGCAGCGCACTCGCTCATCATCGCACACCACGTCACGACGTGCCAGCAATCGATACTCAGCGTTTTCGTCGCCGATAGCGCGTACTGTCGGTTTGTGTGGTCGTGTGTCCAGACACTACGATGGCTCCCGATCGCATTAGTTGGTCCACTCCTCTCGCACACAACCATGCGATTCAACGTCCCACCGGCACCGGATCCAGTGCGTTAATTCGTGAAAAACAAAAAAATGTAACAAGTATGCAACGTATGCGGAATGGGCAAAACATACCGTGCTCATAAGTCAACGACAGCGACGAAACGCGAACTCATCTTCCGCGACAATGATCAATCGTACGCGAGCGTCGATGCCGCACTGGGCGACCGACGGTTCAGACTCGTCGTCGATGATTCGGACCGAACACAATACGTGATTGTGATCGGAAAGCTCCGCGGCTCGATGCGCCGGGGTGAACGCGTGACGCAAGGGTGTATCGTCTTGGTTTCGTGGCGCGGGGAAAAATGCGGGACGAATGACAAAGTCGACATCTTGACCAGGTACTCACTGGACGACGAGCGGTCGCTCCGGAGGTACGGCGAGCTCGATGCACTGGACGCGAAGGCCCGGCAATTCCAACTCGAGACGGGTCCAGGCTACGTCGCCGGTGCAGAGTCCCATGACGTTCTCGAAGAGGATATTGTATTCGAGGACATTGACACCATCTGATCCGGTATAGGGTACAGTGTAATATGAAATGAAAATAGGGTATAGGCGACGCGGTGCGCGTATACCCTATTTGTTCTATAGGGTGTAGGGTATAGTAGGTATAGAATCTTTTACAATTGGCTTTGATTTCAAGTGCTAAAGATGAAATGAAAATAGGGTATAGGCGACGCGGCGCGCGTATACCCTATTTGTTCTATAGGGTGTAGGGTGTAGAGTCTTTTACAATTGGCTTTGATTTCAAGTGCTTGGCATGGTGACTGGCGCTGACGGACCAGATACAGGGATTGCCGGCGGGTCAAGTACGAACGGCTCGACAGCGACGGCTGGCTTCGTATGGGTTCGCCCCGCGACAAACAAAGCGGCGGCCGACGCAAGTCCTCCGACGACGACGGCAACGCCAAACGTCTTATGAGACGCCTCGTCGTTTTCGACGATACGGCGGTATACCGTGACGCCAATGGCGATTGATAGTGTGATCACGATCGAGAGCGTGACGTTGTCCATTCGTATCGGAAGTTATAATAGGAAATTTAAAAAAAAACGGTCATTTCACGCGTTCCATCTAGAAACCAGTCCGAATTTGCGCTGGAGCACTCGCAAACAATGCACCATGAACGGGCGCGGCTGGTGCGGCTGGGGCGGGTGGGGCGACCGGCGCGGCTGGCGCGGCTGGGGCGGCTGGGGCGGGTGGCGCGGGTGGTGCGGGTGGCGCGGGTGGCGCGGGGTAGCTATCTGGCTGGATGAATTGCGATTGGGGTTGAGCATCATCGTCACCGTCATCGCCATAAGCGTCGTCGTCATCGACGTCATCGACGCCGCCAGCGTACGCATTCTCCATCGGGGCGACTGGTGCGGGTGGGGCGACCTGTGCGACCGGTGGGGCTGGTGCGACCGGCGCGGCTGGCATGCCACCCATGACGATATCTTCACCGTCGCTCTCGCTCTCACTCTCGCTCTCACTCTCACTCTCACTCTCGCTCTTTCTCTCGTCGGCTACGATAGCCTGGGTCGGCGGGGCCAAGTATGAACGCAGGATTTCGTCGTACGGGATCAAGCGGCGGATCGAGTTCTCTAGCGCTTCGCAAATCGCCGTCGTGATCGTTTCATGCGTTGCGATCGATTCCGGGGCGTAGAACACGATGCGCGCGACTTGCTTGTACAGCTCGTGGACGAACACGTCCGTTTTCGGTAGCTGGAGCTTGACGTTTGGTTTATCACCCAGCCGGATCGCACTTAGAACTTTCACGTACGTGACGATCACCGCGGCGACGAGTTGCTCGAAAAATGGGTAGGCGGATGTAGGCGTACGTCTTTGCATTCACTAGCGTACTGTTCCAATACGGAATTCGACGGAGCTCGGCTTGGAAATCCGGGATGTCGTCCGTCGAATCCCATATATCGATCAACGTCGCGCTGATCTGGGGCTCGACAATTTCGACGAGTCGAGCGGTATACTCCTTCTTCGCGTCGAGCAGGAGCGGAGTGATATCAGACATGATGGTCGATTTAATGTTGGGCGAGAAAAAAAGATCGTCGAAAAAACACGCACTTCGCCACTGACTCTACCTACTCTACCTACCGTTCATCGCGAAATTCAATCGGGCGAGTCGGACGTTGAGCGGTTCCTCGATTTTCACCGGCTTGGGTTGTTGTGTTCGCGACGATTTATTGGACCGCGTGGTCGATGACGATGCAGACCGTCTGGACGTCGAGGGCGTCGAGGACGCGGGCTGCTTGGTCGGCGTCCCACCAGAGTCTCGGATCTGGCGCCTCGTTCGTTTACCGACTGCCTTCTTTTTTTGCGCATCCCAGCATATAACGAGTTCGCCCTCAAACTCCTCGACTAGAAACCCACCGCGCTTCAACTTTTCTGCAACGTACCGCTTGGCGTGTTCGAGCTTATATAAGGGGCGGTCTGGAATGTACGACACTACGGTGAACTTCAACCACGAGCTACCTGTCGCGTTGCGCGCCTTAATCGAGTCGACACATTTATCATAAATGATGCGATATGTTTCGTGATTAATACGATGACGTTCGATGTCATCGTGTGTAAGGTCTGCAATTTTGAGTAGTCCCATAGTGTATCCTTCTCTCGGGACAGAAATTATGCATTGTCGTTTTTACGCACGGTTGCAGATCAGCAACGGTGCGCCATGACACGCGTTGGCGAACGTTTCGGATTTCTACCGCTCAATCTCAGAAATGCCGAACAGGAACATGAACAAAAAGAAGACGAGCATTGGCGCGCTCAAAATGCGATCGTCCCAATCGCCTCGCGGGAACGTAAATATCATAATTTCCGATACCAGTAATCCGAGTAACACGGCCTTGTTCAACGTTTGATTCGGGTCGCGAAGTCCCGGGACAAACTTTAGAAGCACGTACGCGAACATGGTCGTCACAACACCGAGCGCGAGCGCAGCGAGGACGTGGTGGTGCTTTTCGAATGTCTTGAAATAGGGCGCGATCAAGAATGGGAAGATCGCTGAGAGTACGGGTACGACCAGACCGATGTGGTGGTACCTTGAAACACCAGGTTCGAGTAAACTAAATCCAGTCATGATGCGTGGTTTGATGTTTTAACAGCGCAAGATAATGGCAAAACAACAACTAGGTAAATCATACGCTATTTCGGCAAACCGATCGGGCGCGTGTGCAAACGCTTGGCCGCGAGGAGCGTATCGACTCGGGTTGTCAAACGTTCAACATGTCGCTTCGACGCGTTG
>JGI20151J14362_10000802_pt1 | contig 23235 bp, 16 predicted proteins | sample COG_01_FD_14362 | JGI IMG/M metagenome (IMG submission 14362)
TGTCGTGAAGAACTCTTGCGCGTACGCGTTCGCCAGTTCCGCTTGGACTTGGTGCATGACTTCCTCCGGTTGAGGTTGCGACATTGTTGTTCTTATTCTTATTCTTAGTGTGGTATTCGTCTCCAACACAACAGTCGTTTAAAGTGATGTTTCTGCCCTTCTTTCTCCACTNTTCAAGAGTTAGGGTTGGACACCCTAAATTAAAATTCGTTCCATTTTCGACCAAAATTTCTTCCCCAGAACGCTTTTGCCCGCGCGCTTTAAGCATCAACTTTAACCTCTCGTTTACTCTCGACTCTTAAGAGTAAAACACGAAGATGACTGCGACTCTTCCTGTTGTTCCCGTTGAAAATGATGAGAATAAGAAGAATAACAAAAAGAACAATAAAAGAAAGATGAAAACCGTCGCCGCCAAAATCATCGACGAGGAGCTCCACAACCTCAAGAAGAAGTACTACGCTTCCGCCTCCGGACGCTCCTTAAAAGAGACGATATCTTCGAAAAGAGATATCACTGACAAGAAAACGAGAGGAAAATTCGAACGCGCGATGGAGTTGGACGAAAGCGCAGCTTTGGAGAACGCGAGACGAGAACGATACCTCTCGATGGAACCGTCGGGTGTTTTAGAGGCGGAAACGGAGAAAGGCGAACGGACGTGGCGGTTTCAACAGAGCGAGATTATCGCGCACGTGGATGTGAACGCGAAGAAGAAAGCGTTTGATTTACGTTTGGAAGGGTCTGGCCCGTATAGGTCTGTTGATTTTTCGCCGAACGGGCAACATTTGGTCATCGGCGGGAGCGGCGACGGCGGGCACGTGGCGAACGTGGAGTGGAATAAGCATAAACTGTTGAGCGAGATTTATTTGGACGAGAACAAGGACGATGAGAATATGAGAGAGGTAGGGGTAATACCTGCGGTGAAATGCGTGAAGTATTTACACAACACGGAGTTTTTCGCGGTGGCGCAGACGAAATACACGTACATTTACGATAAGAGAGGGTTGGAGATTCACCGGTTGGATAAACACAGAGACGTGTTCGCGATGGATTTTTTGCCGAAACATTTTTTGTTGACGACGGTTGGGAGGGAAGGCATCGTTCGGTGGCAAGATACCACGCACGGGGAGATTGTCGCCGAACACAGAACAAAGTTAGGGAAGTGCTCGGTTCTGAGACGGTCGGAATATAACGCGGTGACGCATTTAGGGCATTCCAACGGCACCGTGACGTTGTGGTCGCCGAATCAAGGTCAAGCTTTGGTGAAAATGTTGTGTCATCGAGGACGAGTGAACGCGTTAGCGCTCGACCAAAGCGGTCGGTACATGGCTACGACTGGGTTAGATTGTCAAATTAAAGTTTGGGATTTACGTAAATACCAAGAGTTGCACGCGTATTACGCGCCGACTGAGGTGAAAGCGATGGATATCTCCCAACGAGGCATGTTGGCGATTTCGTACGGCTCGAGAGTGCAAATATGGAACGAGGCTTTGACGACGAAGGCGAAATCGCCGTATTTAAACCATCAATTTGTGAACGGGAGTAAAGTGTTCGACGTGAAGTTCTGCCCGTACGAGGACGTGTTAGCCGTTGGACACTCCAAAGGCGTCACGAACATTCTCGTCCCGGGGTCCGGCGAACCGAACTACGACACGTTCGTCGCCAACCCGTTTGAAACCAAAAACCAACGACGAGAGATGGAAGTCGCGAAGTTATTGGATAAGCTCCCCTCAGAAATGATTCAGCTCGATCCAAACGCTATCGGCCAATTGAGAGACGTCCCGAAAGAGGTACAAAAAGAACGCCGCGAAGCCGCTTTGCGCGCGGAAATGGAAGCCAAAATGAAACAACGAGAAAAGAACGAATCCAAGACGAAAATGAAAGGTAAAAACAGAGCGAGCAAACGCTACCGAAAGAAGCAAATCAACGTCATCGACGACAAAATGATGGCCAAATTAGAAGCAAAGAAAGCGAGGGAGGAAGGGTACAAGAAACGCGCCAACGAACAAGGTCGGGCGAAACCGGGCGTTCGAGCCGGAGCGGCTTCGGACGCGCCGAGGAAACCGGACGACGCGCCGGACGCGTTGCGTCGGTTTTATAAGTAGTAAAAGTAGCAGCAAGAGTAAGAGTAAAAGTAAATTGTAGCACATGCTCGTAGAATAATACTGTAACAGTACTCTTCAAAAGGTCACCTAAAAATTGCTTTTCACCTACCAATTGATCATTAATTGCTCACACTACTCAGTCACGTAAAAGTCTCAAGCTTCGACCCCCACAAAACGCGCTGAACAAAAGAGACAAAAAGCGAGGAGCACGTGTTACTCCCATCATCCAAACCCACTTTTTGCGGCGAAAGCGTCGGTTTTATGATCCCTTACGACCCCGGGAAAGATGAATTGAATAGGGGAAAATCAACAAATTCAAATTGGTGGCATAAGTGCGTTCGATTTATAAAGAGCATCAACGACTTCGAGGAGCAACCAGAGGAGCACTCGCGAGTGGGTTCAAAGAACGATCACGTGTTAACGTACGACCCGTCCGTTTCGGAACATTTCCACGCGCTCAAAATCCTCGGTCGGACGATTACTTTCGTCAAGAATGTGAGTTTGCTCTTAGCGGTGGTCGTTCTGGCGACGCTGGCGGTGACGCGGACGAACATCGTGATCGTGACGGAAACGGAACCTTCGTTTGAAAGATACGAGTACTTGAGATCAAATTCTGAACGGTATTTACAACTTACGTGCGCGACACAAAACGACACTTTGACGTTGGGGAGTTTCACGGAGGGGATTTTTGAACAGAGCGACGCGTGCGAGTGGCTATACGCCAACGCGGCGAAGACGTACCAATCTGCGAGAGACGTTGGATTCTTAACGGTGAACGCTCGCGATGGTTTTTTGGTCCGGAAAGGGAAGTGGCGGGACGTGAACGCGTGCGCGATGATTGGACAGGGAGAGGCGTGCGAAGCCGCGGTTGAAATGTGTGCGGTCGGGAAGCGATTGCTGACGAATACGATGACGGATTTCCACGCCAGTTTGTTCCCGCTCAATCGCCTGGCGGAGGAGGAGTTTTTGAATTCCGTAATCAAAGCGCAGCTGAACGCGAGCGTGACGGCAAATTTGGCGAGCATTCGAGCCCCGACGCAGATGTTGAATTTGTGGGCGAACAATAACATCCCGAGATTAGGCGCGTTTATGCAGATGCATAAAAACGCGATTCAAGCGATGCGAGTGAAGTCAGGGCAAGACGCGCCGCTGACGAGCGTGTTTGAGAAAGAGTGCGCAAGAGTGACGTCGACGAGCGATCCTTGCGTGGCTGCGGATTTAGGCAACGGCGTGTGCGATAAGAAGTGCAACATGGCGGAATGTTTATTCGATGGTGGCGATTGTTTCATCGCGGACGAAAGCATTTGGCCGACGAAACAAACGTTCACGACGGACGCGAATACCGATCCGATTGAGGAGAAAGAGTCATACATGTCCTACAGCGCGTTTGCGGCGAAAGTGAGCAGTTTAAACGAAAAATACGACGAGTCAACCGTCAACGCGGCGTTTAATCCTTCGAACGCGGACGGGTGGGACGTTCGTTACGTGCCGGTAATTTCCGCTCCTGCGAATTTACACGCGAGCTTCGATACCGCTTCGGTGTTTTCGGTTCTAGGATCCGAATCGCGCCGATTCAATTATTGCGGTAACCCGGCGGAGTGGTCGAACGTGAAAGTTGTCGAACGAGACCCTTCGCGCCAAATGAGCCAAGCGCAATTTGCGGTCGCGTTTGCCGCCGTCGAACAGTATTTCAACTTTCCGCACGTTGTCGCCAACGCGAGCGTGACTAAACCGGAGAGAAGCGGGGAGTGGAAATTGCCGCTCTTGTTGAACTATTTAGCCGCGTGTGACTTGGAAATTCGGACCATGAGTCTTAAAATGTTCACTTCGTTAAACTCAACGGAGACGAAAATCTGGTCGCAATGGATCGAACAAGTCGGCACAGCGCTCGAACGCGCGTGCGGCGACGTCAACGAACACTGGCGCAAAACCGAAAAGCTTACAGAACTGTGCGAGGATTTGTCCTTTTGGAAATTTTCTTCCTCTTTGAGCATAAATACCTTCATCATGTATTACTTCTTCGAGGTTTCGTATTTCGCCGAGTCGGCGATTGAGAACTCGGGCTCGTTGTACATGATGGGCCTGGATCTTGGATTGAAAAAGAACGAGACGCACGGATGGGCGGTGTATCCCTTCACGTCGTACGAGAAATACTTTGAGTACGCGAACGTGTTGTCGTGCACGTATTCGGAAGACCAAAAACCAAGTCTCGGAATGTTTATAACGGTTCTTTTAGGTCTGTACGGTGGAATCAGCGTATTCGCGCAAAGCGTAGGCGTTGCGACGTACAACGCGATGCGTGTATTAATCTTAAGAAAGAGCAACCGTCATCATCATCAAAGTGGTACCTTATTACCTCCAGTCAAGTAGAGTAATGTGATGATTGATGATATTTAGTATTTATCATGCGAACGCGAAAGTGTTGTCGTCGTAGTAGTTAGTTACATTTCTAAATGTAGTCGTAGAAAAGTGTGCTCTAACTAAAATTTACGCTTCCTCCCACTCTTCCTCTTCTTCTTCCTCCTCCTTCTCCCCGGCTGCCGGTTTCATCTCCACGTCTCCACCTTCTTGTCGCGCCGCCGCCGCCAATTCTTCCTCTTTCTCGCGCTCGTCTTCTACTTTCGCCTTTGCTTGTTCGGTCGTATCTCTTTGCTGCGCTTGCAACGCCGCCAATAACGCCTTCGCGTATTGCTCTTGCACCGCATCCGTCGTCTCTTCCTTTTCGGCGGCATCCGCGCCTTCAATTTTCCGTTTCTTTGCATCTTTACCTTGTTCGTCCACTTGCAACTCTCTCTCGTGATCCATTCCGGCATTTCTTTTTTCTCTTGACCGTCGTCTCCACCTCGATTCGTCGTTTTGTCGCCGTTCTCGCCGCCGATTTGAATCTCAAACGTCGTCTCTTCCAATCTCTGCTCAAACGCTTGCGTCCCTCGAGCGACGCCGATGGACCCCCAATACCCTTGACCACCAGCTTGTCCCATCGCGGCGGCTTCTCTCGCTTCTTTCGACCGTTTTTTCGCGACCACGTACTCTTGCAACGTCCCGAACGACGGCGCAGGATACCGCAGACACTTGGCGATTTGGCGTTCAATGCCGGCGATTTGATCGGAAAATTTCTTCATTCTCAATTTTAACGCTTGTTTCGATTCTTTCGCGATGCCTCCACTCGATGCGTTTGCTTGGTCGTCGTTCCCATCCTCCTCATCATCGTTCTCTTCCCCTTCTCTCACGACGTCTGTCCCGCAAGTATCGCACACAAACCCGCCTCGTTTCACATCGAACAACCTCGCGGTATCTAAAGCGCTAAACCGCTTCCCGCACTCCTCTTTGTTCTTACACGCGTACGACTCTTCAAACGTCCCACCGGCGAGTAACCGCTCGAGCTCTGCTTTCACCCCTTTCAAGCCAAACCTCAAAGTATCCACGATCCGACTGTACTCCAAGCAGCACCAACTCGCGGTTTTCTTCTCCACCGCTTCGCTCGCTTCTCGTTCGCTCATACCTGCTCGTTCCACCAATCTTTGCTCTTTCAAAGCTTGCCTTTCTTTCACGTGCGATCGTTTTAAAACGCGCAGAGTTTCCAAGTGTCTGAGTACTCGTCGCAGTTGTTTCGGATTGAGCTTTAACGCGGCGGCTAAATCGTCCTCTCGGATCCATTGGCGTCGGGTGAGCGCGTCGACGACTATCTCGACTAAACCCGGGAACTCTTGTTGCGTTCGTCCAAAGTGCGACGATGGTCTTCCTCCACCGGCGGCTTTCGCGTGTTGCTTGGCGCTGTCAAAGTCGCGTTGTGACGCTTTTTTCCGTTCCAAGGCGTAGGTTTGTTTGTATATCGCGCGCGCCGCCAGGCGGGCGAGTTTTCGGTACTCGGACATGTCGTCGTTGTTGTTTTACGACCGCAAAGTTTGTGGTTCTGAGGCACGATTGGACCATTGTGCGCTCGCGTCCGAGGACAGAGAAAACGTCTTTTTTTCAAAGTCAATGGAAAAAAATCGTTCAAAGAAGAACACGCAACGCTCCGGGGCGCAGAAGAGGAAGACGAAGAAGGAGAAGGAAGAGGCGATCGAAGAGGCGATCATCGAAGAGGCGGTCGAGGAATTGGAGCGGTTGAAGCTTGGACCGACGGCGTTGTGGACGGGGTTGGTGTTGCATCATAAGGATGTGTTTGTATCGCATGTCTTGTCGAAATTGAATGGGACGGATCAAAGTTTCTTTGGACTGGTGAATACACAGAGCTGGGGTGTGCTTAAGTATTCCGGGGTAGACGTGTGGAAATTACGTGTGAATATTTTCGAATGTTCATCCATCTCGACGTTGGAATTGGTGTGGAATAACATACCCTGGGGAGAGAAAAGTCAAAGTGGAAGAGTGATGGATCAAGCCCGGTTTTGTTGGCAAGTTGCTACAACGAACAAAATGAAGTTTCTCAAGTGGGCCAGAGAAGCGAAACATTGCGAGTGGGATGAAAAGACGATTAATACGGCAGCAGAGATGGGTAATCTCGAGATGCTGAAGTACTGCTTCTCTAACGATTGCCCGTGTTGTGAAAGAGCTTCGTTTCTTCAAGCTGCTGTTAATGGACACCTCGACTGTCTTCGATTTCTTTTCGCCAAAGTGGAACCTTCGCGAAAGACGGAAGAAGAAGCGGCATATCAGGCAGTATGCCGTGGTCACATGGACATCTTGAAATATTTCGTCGAAGAAAGAAAGATATCCGAGGAGGTAAAGAGCGAATGCGTGGGAAACGCTGCAAGGTATGGCGGACTCGATTGCATCAAATACTTAGTCGAAGAGGCGAAAGTGCCTCTGAACTACTGGCGATACATCGCTTCCGCTCGGTATTACGAGCACTCCGAGTGCGTAAACTACTTGCTCGAAAAAGGGTGTCCGGAACCAACGGACGAAGAATACGCTTGGGTTGTTGAATTCAAGTCCGAACAACAGAACCGCGGCGGCTGAGAAAATATATGCTCTCGATTGATCGATAGAAGACTCTCGCTCTTTCGCTTTCCATTTTTCTCTCCTTTTTCCCTCCTTCTGGCTTTCAAAAGTCTCCATTGTAAAGCATAATATATACAAGCAAACGCACGCAGTATAAACACGTTTCATTAAAAGATGGGCGCGTCGACGAATAACAAACCCAAGCGTAAGTCGAACCGTCGTTTTGTGAGGTCTTTCCCTCCTCGACGCTTTTAAATCGTCTCTCTTTCGTCCGTTCAATTTGGAAAAGATGTCAACGCTTTTCCGGTCCATTTTTGCCCGTTTTTTATATTAATATTCCTTCTCTCCTTCTTTTCGATAAACACAGACACGAAATGTTCGCAGCAAGAAATGTACGCGATGCGTCCAACGCTCACCCCATCGTACTCGAGCGTGTTGCTCTTACTCGCGTCGCTTTTTTGCATCAGTTTTGGCTTCATCGCGTACGAAAATGCAAAGGAAATCGTACAACTGGAGGCGAGGTACGACGAAGCGTGCAAAAAGGATGGATTTTTTACCTCGTCTTTATCGTCATCCGTGGAGAGTTTAAGCGAGGAGGAGTTGATGCACTCGACGGGGACTGGAACCACGTGCACGGTATCGCTGGGCGTCGCGCCGGAATACATTAAAGCTCCGATTTATATCTATTACGGGATATCGTCGATGTACCAAAACCATCGAAGGTTCGTGCGATCGCGATCGAACGAGCAGTTGATGGGACAAACGGAAAGTGGAAGTGATATGTGCGATCCGAAGAATACCGTCGATGGGGAGAAGATGAATCCGTGCGGTTTAGCGGCGTGGTCTACTTTTAACGATACGTTCGCGGTAAACGTAGACGGTCAACCGAGAGCGGTTTCCGATAAAGATATCAGTTGGAAAGGCGATCGGGAGTTTAAGTTTGCAAATTATTTGCCGACGAGAGTGAACGACGATCCCGCGACACGAGGTGGAAAAGAGATTGAAGGCACCGTGCAAGAGGACGAACATTTCATCGTCTGGATGCGAACGGCGTCGACGAAGACGTTTCGAAAATTATGGGGAGTCATCGAGACGGATATCGAGAAAGGGCAGGAAATTACCGTGGACGTGACGAATTTGTACAACTCGTACGCGTTTGGTGGTGAGAAGAGAGTGTATTTTAGCACGACGACGTGGTTAGGAGGTAGGAATCACGCGTTTGCGTTGTATAACATTGTCGTTGGGTTTTTGCTGTTAATCTCGAGCGTCTTACTAGGTATTTTGGGGGTAGTATTTCGCGAGAAGAAATTGCCCGAGAAGAGGCTTTGAGGAGAGAGAGAGAATAAAGACTGAGATGAGAGGTGATGTTATCGGATATAGACGCCCGTAAAATCTTTTGTATTGAATGTGTCTGTGTGTATATCGTATATATATATTCTTCTATTAGTCTATTATCTTTCTATTATTAACGTCGTCTCCTTCCTCTTTTGATCGGATCGACGAGCGCCAAAGCGGTTGTACCTTCTCGAACACCACCCCTCGCAGTTGGCAAGTTCTCAACGTCCGAATCTTCTCTCGCGACGCCGAAGAAGGACGTCACGTTCTTTTGCTTCAAACTGTTACTCTTCGATGACGTCGTCGCCGTCGTCGTCGTCGTCGTACCGGTGGTGTTCGTACTTCTCGATTTTAATCCAACCGCCGGCGACGGAGGTACAACGAATCTCGACTCGGGCGCCGGTAATGCCAACTTTTTCTGTTTTTTCACCGCCGAGTCGGGTTCGAACTCGTCCGAGTCGTAGAGTTCGTCCACGATGATCGCTTGACCCGTCGCTTTCCTCTTCGGCATCGCTCTCGACGGATTTTCCATCTTCAGCGTCGTTTGTTTCAACGTCTTTTGCTTCTTCAAATTACCACCACCAAAGGCATCGGTGACTTTCGCGTTCGAGGCAGTCGTCGTCGTCGTAGTTGCTGTAGCCGCGGGACGTTTGTTCGCACCCGTTGTCGTCGCGTTGTTTCTCGAGCGATCGTGATGATGATACTCGGATTTTGATGCTTTACCACCGTTCGCTTGCGCTTTTAAATACGCTCTGGGCAAGTGCGAGCAATCGCCAATTCTAGGCGGCCCACCAACCTCTAACGGTTTACCGCTCGCGCGTCTACCAACCACCGTGTACAAAGTAGATGGATACACCGCGGTAATTTGCAACAGTGCACTTTCGCTCGATCGATCGTCCATCCAATCGAAACCTCTTTTCGCGCATACGCTTTTGCACGCGAGCAAACAGAGGTCGGTGAGGAGGTATAAAGCGTCCGTCTTCCCGTCCGCATCTTCGGCATCCTCGCAGGTTTTGACACCTCGGATGAGTTTCAACGTCGATGCGACTAACGAGTTCAACGCAATCATCTTTTCGGCTTTGCGATCCACCGGCGGCCACAACGCGTGGACGGCGTGCTCGAAAACGCCTTCGGAAAATCGAAGGTCCTTCGCGGTCAACGCGTCGAATTCTCCGTCTTCGTCTTTCGCGCTCGTGACACCAAATTGAACTCGAGAGAGCAAATGAATCAAATACACCAAAGTGTACTCCGGCGACCTCGTAAAGGCGAACGACTTTTTCGATTTGGTCGTTTCCGGGTCTTTCGAGGACTCCACCGCCTCTCTGTTGAACAGTTCAAATTTGTTTCTTTGCGTTTTCGTGGCGAACACTTCCCAGGCGGTCGAGGCGACATCTCTCACGGATCGCGAATACGCGTTGCCAGTCAAGCACGCGACGATAGCGTGCCATCGAACGCCTAATGAAGACATTTTCCGTTTCGAGTATTTTGAAATTTTACTCACAAACGCCAGTTTCGTTTCGTCGTCGTCGTCGTTGTCGCAGAGAAATTTCGCGACGGCGTAAAAAGCGGTCTGATCGATCACTTTTTCGCTCACAGATCCTCCCGAGGCAATTTTCGGGATAGCTAAAGCGGTGGCGCGTAAAACTTCGTCGTTCTCCGAAGATTCAAGAATTTGAACGAACGCGTCTACGGCGCGTTTCTTGAATTGTTTCACCTTCGCGAGAAGAGCGGCGCCGGTCGTGGAAGATTTCGACGACAAAGAGACGGATTTCATCATCTCAAACGTGGCGAAGTTTCGCAAGCACTTGATCGCTTCGACGCGACAGAAATCGTCGTTCGACTCGTTTTCGACCAAAGAAAACAACGCGTTCTCAACCGCGTCCAGGTTTTTGAACACCAACGCGGGCGGCATCGCGGACGCCGCGGCGAGCAAGTTTGGCATCTCGGCGTCTCGACCGTCCGCTAAGGCGTCGAGTAAATTGGAGAAGCACGACTCGAGCGCGTCCACGTTTGCATCGTTGGCTTTCTTTTGTCCCGATCCGGATGATGACGCTAACTGAACGAGTGATCTCGCGGCTAATTTCGATCGCGTCCATCCGCTCGCGCCTTGCTCCACCGTATTTACCAGCAAGTCCCTCAAATGTGAAGTCTCTTTGACCGAGGCTAAACTGTGGCCTCCACAAACAGAAAACAAGCGCGTGAATTCAGTCACCACGTCGTCAACCAAAGGCGGGACTTCTGCGTTTTCAGATAACGCTTTCAAGAACAAATCACCGCACGAGTTAAAGATTGACGGATTGGCTTCCGCGAGCATCATGGCGTGGTCCATCGCGAACATCGCCACGCGCCTGTTGTTCTCGTCGATTTCGTTCCTCTTCGTCGGTTTCTTCCCGTTCTTCAGCGCCATTTTTAAGGTGCATCTCGCGTGATCGCCGTCAAACGGGCTCGGGTCAATTTTTGCAATCATAGCTTCCAAGAGCTGAAACGCGCCGTGCTTCTCGCCTAAGCGTTTCTTGGCGTCCTCCGCGGCGAGCCGAGCGTCCTTTTGCGAGGTGTTCAAATTCGCGAGCGTGATCAACGACTTGAAAAACTTTTGGTCCTTCACTTGTTCGATGCCTGTTTCTAACAGCTTGAGGGATTTCTCTTCGTTTCGGAAGTTTTTGGAGAAGAATACGCGCGCTTCCGATAATTGCTTCTCTGAGTTCTTCGGGGAGGTCTTTCCCTTGGCGAGCTCGCGAGCGTCCATGTATTCCTTGAAGTCTTTTCTCGCGATCTCGCGACGGTACAAGAACATCTTCAAACAATCTCTGACGCGCGGTTCAACGTAATTGATGATGGTCGTTTCTTTACCACCATCTTCGACGTCGACGACGTCCTCGGCACTTTTAGCCAAAGCGCTTCCGCTCGTCATCAACGCGCGCAACCAAAACGTCGTTCGAGCGTCAGCCGGGAAGCTCGCCGGGAACAAGTTCGCCAAAGCCGGTTCGACGACGTGCATGGCAATGTCCGGCACGACGATGCCTTTTAAAATCGTCCCCGGAATCCAATCGAATCGTTCGCTATCTTCCTCGCCTCCGGTTCGCAAAGTCTCCGCTTTCTTCATGCATCGCAAAGCGTAGTTCCTGTAACATTTGACCATACCGTCAACCACAGCTTTACGAACGGTTGGTCTCCTGTCTCGCAAAGCGCGCTCGCCGCTTTCTTTGACGGCTTTTAATTGTACCGCTCTTCGATCGGTTTCGCGCGAGTAAATTTCAAACAAAACTTCCGTCGCTTTCAATCGCACGTGTTCGTCGGGATCTTTGCAGCGTTGGCGCAAGTGCTCAAAGACTTGAACCGCGGCGGCGTTGGTTTCACCGGAAGGTTTTGGCGACAAGCGCGAAATGGTGTTGCTGTTGTCCGACGTCTTTTTCGTCCCATCGGAAGATGATTGCGACGACGGGAGCGTTTCGTTGGTGACGGTGGTTTTTTCGGCGTCTTCTCCGACGCTGCCGTTGTTCAAAAAGTTCAACGCCCAGTTGCAGCAAAACACGCGAACGGCTCTTTCCTTGTCCGAAAAGCGTTCGCAGAACATCTTCAACACGTGCGGGTATTCGTCCGCGATGCATCCGAACGAGTTGCCGTTGTTCGCGATGCGTATCGTGCTGCTCCTCGCGCGCAAGACTCGGCCGAGCAACGCGCACGCCTTTAACCTTTGCGCGACTTCTTCCGATCGGGCTTCTTCGTGCAGTTCTGGCCACAAGGTGCTCAAAACCGCCGCATCGACCGACGCTAACGCTTCTAAAATAGCCGCGTGCTTTTTCGAGAGATTAAACAACGCGTGGTTTTTCGGCACTAAATTTCTGATCGATTTGACGAGAAACTTTTGCGTCGGGACGTGTAAAGAGGTGGAGCAGGAAACGACCAACGCCGAGCTCAACGCGTGCGCGGATGGATTTTGCGACTTTTTCGGTTCCACCAACCTGGAAAGCGTTTGCTCTAAAATCTCCGGAAGTAACGGCGAGTGTTCTAACACTTCGTCGTGGAACAAACTTTTATTATAATTCGCGTTGCCCGTGTTGTTTCCATCCGTCACCGTCGTATCCTCCGCCGCCTCTTCAATCATCGTGTTCAGAACTCTCGCGACGTTTTCGCCTATAATCGGTTCTGTTTTCGCCGTCGTCGCGTCGAATAACGTCTCAAACAAATCTTTGGCCAATTCCACCGACGTCGATTTATCCTCCAAATCGAGTACCGGCACGCACAAGCCGTACTGCGCGATGTTTCGTAACAACCGCTCGGATTGTTCGAACAAGATTCGCTTCCTTTCTAAATTCGGAGGAGGATTCGCCGGGTCGGCTTTCGTCATCTTCTTCGCGCTCTTCTTTGAATTCTTCTTCTTTAACTTCTTTCCGTCTTCTTCTTCCTCCTCTTTTTCTTCTTTCTCTCCCTCGTCGTCTTCGTCCTCGTCGTCCTCGTTCTCGTCGTCCTCGTCCTCATCATCGTGTTGGTCTTTCTTCCTCCTCGACGACGACGACGACGCGTACTTCAACCACCCCAAAGTTTGATTAAAGTTCTCGTACACCGCTCTTAAAGTCTCCTCTTTCTCGTACGGTTGTTCCGGCGCGAAGATCCGAAACACTTCCGAAGCGCACGCCGACGCGTACGCGACGACGAGTGACGATTGGTGTTTCAAAACGTATTGGTGCGTGACCGCGGATGCGAGTTTAGGCATTCGGCCTCCGTCTTCCGATTGGTTGATTTCTCGTAGTTTCATCGCCAACGGCTGTGTGTTCATAATACGAGTAAAACAGAGGGACATTTTTAAAAGGTCAGTTTTGCTCTCACTCCTAAAGGACTGAGATTATGACGAGATACGTTTCGTGCCGCGCGATCGATGTAACGCACTCTCGAATACTAAAACGAATAAAACGAACGATACTAAAACGAGTTTGTTGATCGTCAAGACAACATTACACAGAAGAGAGAAAGAAACAAACATTTTGAATTCTCTCTCTCGAGAGAGAAAGAATTCAAAATCGCATCACAAACGCGTACCTCTAAAACCGTCAACAGATCTTTCTCGCTCGCTTTCTTTCGGCACAAGTTCAACACCTTCGTCCCTAACGCTTCCGCCTCGGACGCTTCTTTCGCGTTCGACATTTGTTCGCTTCTTTTTTATGGCGATGATATGAGAGCGCAGTTCTCTCTCTCGCGCGAGCGAATGTTTAAAATTTCAAATTCTCTCTTCTCGGAGAGATGAATTTTCAACGCGATCTCTCTCTCTTCTTTTTAAGGCTTAGAGGTATATGTATACAAGACTCCCTCTGAAAACGACGAGAGAGAAGAAAAACGAGAGAGAAAAAGAAAGCTTTCTCTTCTGTGTTTGTGCGTAGTGTGTTTATATTATTGCGCAAAGAGAGGAATAATGTCTTTCTGTGCGTCGTCGTGTGTTTCTTCTCTCGCGTGTCTGTTTTTTTGAGGACAACAAGCGAAAACAAAAAAAAGAGCAAAAAAATGGCGGGAGAAAAATCCATCACATTTTTGATCTCGAATGCCTGTAGTAATTCTTCATCAACTGCTCGTTGGATCTGATCTTTAGAAAATTGATTTCTAATGTCATTCGACGTTTGAGAGTGTATCTTCACTCGATCGTCTGCTCGTAGCAAAACAGTAAAATTTCTTTGCTTCGTCGTCGAGAGGAAGTCTAAAGACGAGAGACTCCTCCTGTTGTGTGTTTTTGAATTTTTTTTGAATTTTTTTTCTCCTCTTCTTCTCTTCAAAAATTCGAACACACAAGTTTCTCTCCTCTCTCTGCTCTCAGGTGCAAAAAAACGCTCTCGTTTTGTGTCTCTATCTTCTACGTTTGCACATAAATATCGCTGAAAATGCACACAAAGATACATACCGCTACGAGTGTTCTGTGTGTTCATTTTCAGTTCTCGTTTCATCGCGATGTAGAAGTTACGCACATGCATGAGCACCCGAAGAAAAGCTGTTGTTTTTGGTGTATTTTCAAAATCAAAAATTTTTCGACCACACAAGTTTCTCTCTTTCTCTCTGGCTGCTCTTTTTAAAAAAAACAAACTCGAGGAAGAAGAAGAAGAAGAAGAAGAAGAAGAAAAAGAGGAAAAAAAAGCTTCAAATTTCCAGTCTTGCCGTCTCTTATTAACTACACACACATATAAAGAACTTGCTCAGAGAAGAAGGAGCAAAACAGAGAGAAGAAGAGCTACACACTAAAATGACCGACGCGATAAACACGAATACTAACAAAGACCGAGACGAACTGTTCAACTCTCTCTGTCGTAAAAAAGGCAACCGCTTGTGTTTCGATTGCAACACCCCGAACCCGAAATGGACGAGCAAAAACTATTGCGTGTTCATATGCCTCGATTGCTCCGGCATACACAGAAGTTTAGGCGTGCACATCTCGCAAGTAAAATCGGCAAACATGGACCGATGGTCGAGAGATGAACTGGATGTTTTTAAAGCGAGCGGGGGGAACGATGCCGCGCGGGCGTTTTTCTCGCAACACGGATGGAATTCGAACGAACGAGGTAAGAGATAAGATCTGATGATCTCTTTGTCTTTGACGTCGTCTCTTCTTCGACATTTTTTTGCAGAGCATCGTTGTCGTCGTCATCATCTGATCGCGAATGGTGGTGATCCGTTCTCTCTCGAGCATCGATCTCTTTTATATTAACATTAGTATTCTATGTACACACACTATATAGGACGCATAGCGCAAAAGTACACGTCTCGAGCGGCGAATTTGTACAAGGAGCGCTTGCGGAGAGAGTGCGAAAACATGCGGCGCAAAGGAGGTGGTATCTCGCCGTTGCAAAGTCCGACGGAGCAAGGACCGAAGACGGATTTCTTTGGCGATCCGTTGGTGTCGCCGAGAGCGGCGACGGGTTCGGCGACGACGAAGAACGTAAAGACGATGGAAAATTACTTCCCAAAGTCGCCGAAGAAGAAGGATGCCACAACGGAGGAAAAGGAAGAAGCGCCGTCGAAAGCTTCTAAGCCTTTGGCGGCGTCGCAGCCGATGTATAAGAAAATTACGCCGGTGCAGACGTCGAAGCCAAAGGTAATGGTGTCGTCGACGACGAAGAAAGTCGGGTTGGGCGCGAAGAAAGTCGGGAGCGGCGGCGGCGGGTTAGGATTGGGCGCGAAGAAGTTGAACGCCAAAGTCGACGATCGATTGTTCGATCAAGCGCCAGGCGAGGACGTACCAGTTAACAACACTAGCAGCAGTAACCCGGTATCGCCGAGATCCGGCGGCGTGAGCCCGAGAGACTCGAGCGGACACGTGGCGTTGCCGCCAAAGTCGAACAGGTTCGCCTACTCCGAGGACGGTTTTGGCAACGCTTCGACGAAAAACGAGACGACGACGAATAGGAACGAGGATGGACCGAAATACACCATGGGTGGTTTAGAGAGCGTTCCGATGAATTCCCGCAGGGGTGCGAGTGGCCACGTGACGTTGGACAGAAACGCCGGAAAGAAAACGAACATTGATACGAGAAACTTTGGTGGCGGTAGCAACGCGAGCAGTAGCGCGTCGAGACCGCCGTCGGGTAATAATAATAGCAGCAGATCTGCGTTTGGCGCCAGTCCAAAGTATGGGAATAGCGGAAGTGGTGGTGGTTTTGGACGAAACGCATCGTCGTCTGCATCCACGAGCACGAACCCAGCCGCCGCGGGCGCGGCGAACGATAACTACTACAACGCCACCGAGCGATTCGCGGGCGCCAAGTCCATCTCCTCGGATGCGTTTGGCAGCGGCGGCGGAAGCGGCAACAGAACAAACAATAACGACGATGGTTTTGGATGGGACGCGAACCGATACGCCGGCGAGAGTGGGTTTGGAAGTTCGGATATTCGAAGAGGCGCGACGAGTCCGCGAGGCGACGACTTGGACCTCTCCGCGAGCGATTTGATGGAGAAGATTTCCTTCCAAGCGAAACAAGACGCGGCGGCGTTTAAAAACGCCGCCAGTCGAGGGATCAGCGGATTGAAGAACATGGCGAGCAGCATCTTCGACGAGCTGAACCGTTAATAACATACTTATTACATATATCATTACTATATTAGTATTTTTGTTGTTTGTTTCGCTTTAAACACAAGTAGTCGCACGCGCACTCGTGATGAAGTAATTCTCATTTTTATTTACTACTACAGTACCCAGTACCAAGGTACGCATTTATTAAACTTCTTCTACTAGATCACTCGAAACTTACGCTCGTGGATACAATCTTCACATCCTCCAAGGGACGGTCGGCTTTATCAACCTTCAAATTTTCAATCTTGTTGACGATGTCCATCCCTTTACTCACTCTTCCAAAGACGGAGTGTTTCCCGTCCAACCACGGCGTCGGTACGGTGGTGATGAAAAACTGCGATCCGTTCGTGTTTGGTCCGGCGTTGGCGCTGCTTAAAACGCCGGCGCGATCGTGACGTAAATCTCGATTGATTTCGTCTTCAAACTCGCTGCCCCAGATGGAGGTACCTCCGGTGCCGTCACCTAAAGGATCGCCGGTTTGAATCATGAACCCTTTGATTACTCTGTGGAAGATGACATCGTCGTAATAGCCATTTCTGCAGTGCGTGGTGAAGTTTTCGACCGTTTTCGGACACTCTTTTGGAAAGAGTTTGAACGATACGTCGCCGATATTCGTGTGCAAGGTGACCAAGGACGGTAATCGATTCGACGCGCTGCCGTTGGCCCCTCCTAAACCGTTTTTACCGCCCGTGGCGTTGCGAGCCTCTTCCAGAGACGGTTTTTCGTTGTACACGTCTCTGTCTTTCTCTTTATCGTCGCCTTCGCCGTTCTCTTCGTCTGGTTCCCGAGTGGAGAATAAGTACACGCGTTGCGACCCAACCGCGGCGCACATTACGGTTGGATCATTCATCGGCGTCCCGTCGCTTTGTACGGAATAGTCTTTCCCGCTCCCTTTCAACGAAGCGTCTCTTTTTGCGGCGCCTTGGAATAACGCCAATTTCGTAAACCGTTCGCCGTTTTCGACTTTCCCGAGCAAACGAGACACCATTAACGTTTGCAAGTTTATAACTTTAATCCCTATGATTGTTCCGTACATCAAAAAATTCCCGGTTTCGTCAAACACGGCGTTTGGATACTCAAACGCGTCCAACAGTTTCTCGTCCAAAGATTTCTCGCTCGCGAATCTTCGTCCAAAATCGATATCTTCTAAAACGTACTTCTCGTTCCCGGATCGTTGCGCGTCTTCCGCGGCGGATAAGTCTTCGTTAAACACCGCTTTCAATTTACACGTGGTAAAATTGAACACGCGAATCTTCATGTCGCGCGCGCATATAACCATTCTCTTCCCATCTTTGCTAAACGAAACGTGCGTCGCGCTTGTCTTTGCCTTCTCCAACGCGTATAAATCTGTCTCAAACTTTGCCGAAAATTTCAACTCTCTTCTTCTATCGCTGTTCATACTTTTGCTAAAATCGCCGCCTATCGGTAACCTTTCAAACTCCTCCTCCGGATCGGCGCTCCACGCCTCGACGCCTCCGGACTGATCGCAACTCACAACGCACTCGTACTCGCCGTTATACGCCATGCACACCACTCCATTACTCCCACCGTGCACACTTGTCAACTCTTTCACCATCGTCTGGTTCAAATCCTCTGCGTTCGCGTCGTGTACCGTAATCCTCCCGCTCGAGTCGCCGACGGCGAACAACTGTTTGCTCGCGTGGTGTCTTTTCTTCCTCGAATCGTATAACCACGCGATACACGTCGCCTCGCTGTTGTTCTCATCGTCTTTCTTTTTCAACTGTATCATTCCAATCATGTCGAAACTGTTCACGTCGAAGATTTTCGCCGAGCCGTCTTCGCCGAGCGTGACGACTCTGGTGCCACATTTCGAGCAATCCATTCCCACAATCACCCCGACGTGTGCGCGAAAATGTTTCGCAAACTCCACGCCTTTCGCTCGTTTTTTCCAAAACTTCACGTGTCCATCTCTGCTCGCGGAGACGAAAAAATCAGACTCGCTCGTCGAGCACTGTAACACGTGCGAGACGCAGTCGCGGTGCATGTAGGATTTTTCGTACATCACCCCCGAGGGGAGATTTCGGAGAAATTCGATTGGAATCGCGTTCAACTTTCGCTTCTTTTTCTTCTCGTTCTTTTCTCCCGGAAAGGGGACGGCGGGGCCAAAATCCATAATATTCTTTCGTGTTCTTCCGTATTGTGGTCTCGCTTCTGGTGAGAGCTGCGACCTCTTTTTATGGCGCGCGTTACTCTTGCGCGCGAAACGTTCCTCAGTGATGCAGAGCAGTGACTCTAGGGGTTTTCTTGTTCTTTTCCTTCGTCTTCTTCATTTTGTGCGTAACGTCTTTTTTTCGAGTGTTGCTAAAAATAAAAAAAGAAAAAGTAAAAATAATAACCACACATACTACGAACACTTTTTTGCTCGTACCTTACAAAGTAGTATTATTGCGCGAGAAGAAAAGGACGCGAAAGGCGTCAAAGTCGAGAGGTATCGGAGGGTGGTGTCTCTGCTTCTTCACGTCCGAACGACAGATTTTTATCGTCGGCGCGTCTGTGATTTGAGAAGAACTTTTCGTGTCACTCTGCAACAGGATTGAATTTGTACAAAAATAGAACACTTTGTAACTTTTCCCTTCCTTGGCGTTTACTTTGGGATACACGCAGCGCACACGTTCACGCGTAAACGATGGAGGAGAAGGAAGAGGTGTTTGAGAAGGAAAAGAGCTCCGAGGATGAAAATGATTTCGAGAAGAAGAAGAAGAGCGAAAATGCTGAAGAAGAAAAAGGTGGATTCTTTAGCACGGCTGCTTTCCTGAACGGTGAAAGTGGCGGTGCGGAGGAGGAGGAGGAGGAGGAGGAAGAAGAAGACAAAGAAGAAGAAGAAGAGAAGAAGGAGGAAGAGACGAGAAAAGGAGTCTTTGAAATCTCTTCTTCGGTCGCGGATCAAAAAGCGGTGCCTGCAAAACCTTCTCCTCTTTCCGAAGATGGGTGCGAACATCCAGGCGAGAGGAGCGGTGGGAGTCGTAGGAGTAGTACGAGTTCTACCACTACGGCGGAGAAGAAGAAAAAGACGACGTTGATGCGAAACAGGCAAAATTCGTCGATGTCTTTATCGTCGTCGTCGTCGTCGATCACCAGAGCGATGACCCCGGGACCGTTATCGATAGACCGGCCAGAGTGTACGTTGCGACGACGCGCCAACGTGAAGGTGAACGCCGGGGTGAAGGAGACGCTGACGAAACTGGACGAGGAAAGGAGAGAAGCGGAGAAGAGAGGCGATTTTGAGAAATGCAACGAGTTATCCATCGCAATGGAGAAGACGAAGAGAGAGGAGGAGAAGAGAAGAGCGGCTTTGGTCGCGGTGCATCATCAGAAAGCGATGGCGGATGCGATCGAGGTGCAGAGGAAAAGCGAGGTGGATTTGAAACGAAGACACGACTGCGAAGCGGCGAAAATGAAAGAGAGTTTTCACGTGGACGCGGAAAACTTGAAAGCGAAGAAAAGCGAACGATTCGATGCGTTTGAAAAAGAATGCAACGTCATTCGCGCGAAAGCGCAAAAGAGGAAACCGAAAGCGAGAGCGAAAGAACTCTCGGAAATACGAAATATTCAAGCCGCGTTGACGAAACAGAAGAAATACGTGGAAGCGCAAGAGGTGAGGCAGAAAGGGGACGCGATCGAAAGAAAGGCCAGGAACGAGACCAATCGCGGGATTGAGAACGATTTGTTGGCGAAGAAATTAAAACTGAAAGAAAAGTTAGAACGCGAGGAGAAGCAGATGAAGATCAAACAAAACTGTTGCGCGAAAGTATTGCGACGCCGACACGAGGAAGAGCTGGTTGGGTTACAGAGGAAGTTTAGAGGTATTTTTAATGAATTAGAGAACGTGAGTAAAGTCGAGATGAGAGAGGTGAACACGAATGCGAACAAGAAAACGTCGTCGTCGTCGTCGATTTCTTCTTCTTCTTCTTCTGCGATTGATAACGGTATTATGCTCCGTCCCAATTTACATTGTAGCGCGTAGCCGGGCGTCTTGAAATTTGACAACGATATACAACATTTCACTAATCTCTACGACACTTGAACTTCTTTCTCCTCTCTGTCGTTCCCTTCCTCTTGCTTCTCTTTTGCTCTTTCAATTATTTCGAAAGCTTCCGTGCAACTCTTATCGGTTAGAAATTGACACAAGCGAAGCGCCGAAAACGCTTGGTCGATTTCGCCGGCGTTGACGAAGGATAAGACTAAATGCTTCACGCCAAACTCGTCGATTTTATCCGTCGGAATCATGACTTTATTTTTAGAGCGATCTTCGTAATCGACCACGAACGATGCTTTCGTGTTGTCACTGACGGTATTAATTGTCGCTTCTAACACGTCCTCGTTCATTATTCGTATGGTATCTTGCCATCTACCATCCGCCGATAACGCCGACAACGCGATATCAATAGTCTGTCTCCTCGGCGCGTGGTCGTACGTATCGCGTCCGATGTAATAGATTTTCAACAACGCGTCCGGGTATTTCCGATCGCGGCAAGCTTTGCACGCGGACTCGATGAATTTCCTGGTGACTGGAACCATCTCGCTCGTTTCCATGAAATACTCTAAAATGTCCGATTCTTCGATTTTTTCTTCCTCGCGAACGTAGCGGTTGTATTGCATGGATTTAAAAACGTTCGGCACCATCTCTTGTTCGTAGTTGTAATACTGCCTGTCGTTCTTCCTGAATCTCTCTTTGTTGTCGAGCATGGCAAAGTACTCCTCGACGATTGTTTTCGCCTCCTTCACGAACCTCGCCTCCGCGCACACTTGTAAAACCGCGTTGGTCACTTGATCGTCGTACTTTGGCACGTCTAAAAAAGCGTTCGCTATGTCTGCGATTGATTTTGCATCCGCCACCGCTCTTTCTCGAATTTCGTAAACCTTCGACGGGGAAGAAATTTGTCTCTTGAAGAGCGACGCGTCTTCAATTTCGTCTCGCAAGACTTTCAAAACATTTGCGGTGAGGTTAATGGCGACGTCTTGATCGTCGTCGCTTTCGTCTTGGCTAGACGTGTTGCTTTTTGTCGCTCGACGCATGACGTGATCGGTGAACGCTTCCATGGCTGTGTTTCGAATGCCACCACCACTAGCAGATGCAGATGCAGATGCAGATGCAGATGCGTCGTGTTCGCCCGCTGCTCCTGCTATCCTCGCGTTTTCCGAAGAAGATGTCGACGTTGACGACGACGACGACGATTGTTGCATCTCTTCTCGTTTGCGCATGATGGACGTGACCACGCTCGTCGCGAACGCGTCCGGCGGTTTGTACAAAGCGTTCTTTTCGTCGTTCATGCGCTCCCAAACCTTTTCCGCGGATTTGTAATCGCCAGTTCTCAAGCAGGCTAACAAGACCGCGTTTTGCGCTCTGCTCGGCATTTTAGCGGCAAGGTTCTCAGACAACGTTTCAAAGTAGGTAATTTTATCCTCCATGGTCGAGTCGTCGTCGTTCGCTTTTATTTGCATGGCGAGGATTAAAATATCGTCGTCTGGTTTGATGCGCTCTTCACCAGCGCTGCCACCTTCTTTCACGCCGCACGCCCGTTCGAAAACGTCCAAAACCGTCTCCGCGCTCGCGCCGCACATCTTTAACGCTCTCAAATACGTCATCAACGTGTGCACGTTGTGCGTTCCTCTTCCCGCGTCCCAGGCTAAATCGGTGGCGTCGATGATATCCTGATATACCGCGTCGCTCGTAAAGCTACTCCTGTTCCCATTCTTCTTCTTCTTCTTCTTCTTCTCCTTCTCGTTATCCTCTCCTCCTCTCTCTTCCTCTTCCCTATTCCTCCTCTCCGTCGCCTCTTTGAAACACCTCTTCAGAACGCCGTTGATTTGATACGACGTCACCTCCCCTCCTCTCTCCACTAACTCTCTCAAAACTCCAATCGTCTCTCTCACGTCCAAAACCTCCTTACACAATCCGTTCACCAACGCTTGCGCGGTAAACTTATCCGGCCTTACCGCCACTCGATTCGTCCGCAAATACTGCCAGGTCTGTCTCGCACGATCTCTCGCCGTCGCCTTTGACGTGTGCATCGAAACCGCGTTCAAAATGGCATTCCACGAGCGAATCGGAAGCGCGTCGACGCATCGAGCGTTCTCGCACACCGCTTGGTACGCGAACCAACATTCGTTCGCTATTTCGTCTATTTCGGCGTTTTTAGATGAAGAATCAACGTTGGTGTTGGTCGTGGTGTTCGACATGTACCGCGCCGCCTGTTTCACGAGATGGCGTGATGTCACGCGAAGGAATATTCAATCGATGTCAGCGCGAACCCAAAGAGAGACAAGAGACACGAACGAAGCGAATTCGAGAATTCGATGTAAGAAGAACGAAGAATTTGCTTTTATACCTCCGAAAACCGAGTCCCGACGGTTGTTTCGCTCGGACCTGTGGTCGCTCCCTCAGTGTTCGCGCGTGTCAAATCCTCGCGCAATCGTTTCAGGCGTTTCGAGACGTCTTCCCGCGTGAACGCTTTCCGCGTTTTCGCGTTGCTCGAATTCGTTCCGATTTCGTTCCCGGCGCGCGCGTTCGCATCGTGCACTCCCGCGAGGAGAACTCTCGTCGTCTCATTTCGCGCGCGAGGGAAAAAAACGTCGGGGAAAACAGTCCTGCTGCTTTGTTGCTTTCGAGTTTGGCGAGAGAGACGCGCGTGTGAGGTCCCTTTGTGTGCGCGACATGTTGATATCATTTTCCCCTACGAAGTGGCGCACATTGGAAATCGAACCTTTTGCTCCACTTTTGTGACGCACAGAAACACATACAAACACACACACACTAATCATGCAAATCTTCGTGAAAACGTGTGCGTA
>JGI20151J14362_10000805_pt1 | contig 23217 bp, 12 predicted proteins | sample COG_01_FD_14362 | JGI IMG/M metagenome (IMG submission 14362)
ACGAGCATCATCATCGCGCGAATCATGGCGAGTATTATTACTTTCAACAGCCGCCGCGCTATCCTCACTATCCTCCTCCTCGTTCGCCGTCTGATTACTACGCGTATCCTCAACAATATTCTCCTCCTCCTCCTCCTCCTCCTCCTCATCCTCAACAACAACACGTTCCTTATTATTATCCTCCTCCTCCTGGACAGTACTATTCGAATCCGTACGACTACGCGTCGTATACCAACGACCCCGCCGCAAAAGATGAAAAGTCGTCCAGAACGAGGAGCGGCGACGAAAGGAAAACGAACGACGCGAACGGTTCAAATCTATTCCATCCTCCGGATATGCGAGACTCGGCGTTACGAGCGGCTGGAAACGATGAAGAGTTGGCAAATTTGTTGTTAGCGTGGTATTATGCCGGGTATTACACCGGTCAGTTTCGAACGAACAGAAGAGCACCGTCTGTTAGAGAATCAAAGAAAGAGGATGGTGGTGGTAAAAGCGCAAAAGGCACTTCTTCGAGCGAAGAGGACGACTTTTAGAACGTTATTATTATTAACAATATATTAGATAGATGTTAGATATTATTAGATAATGAATAAATATGATTAATTTAGCAGTGACTCGTCCCGTGAGTTACTGAGCACCATCACCGCCGGTGGCCGCCGCCTCCGCTTTCTTCGCCTTTGCCTTTTCCCTCTTCTTCGCGTTCCTCTTTTGCGACTTGGTTCTCGTGTCCTCGCCCATCTGCGGCGGTCTGTTCGGGTTCGTGTTGTTGCTACTAGATTCCTGCGGTTGAACTGGTTTCGGATTCGGCGCCGGAGGTGTAGGAGCCGCTTTTTCCGCCGGTTTCGCCGCCGGTGTCGGTGTCGGTTTCGGTTTCGGTGTCGGTTTCGGCGTCGGTTTCGGTTTCGGCGTCTCGACGACTTCTTTCTTGGACGTTTGAGCTGCTGCTGCTGCTGCTGCAGGTTTTTCTTCTTGTTCAAACACTTTCTTCGGTTCCTCTTTCTTTTCCGCCGGTTTCGCCGCCGGGGCTTTCGCTGCCGCTGAAACAGCGGCGGGTTTCGTCCTTTCTTCTGGTTTGGAAGGTCCGCAGCCCATGAGTGACGCTAACTTTGTGAATATTGATGTGGATTGGTTTTCTTCTGATGAGGACGAAATGTTGTCTCTCGTCTGTTCTTTTCAATTGATCGATCGGTCTCGAAAGAGGACTTTGAGAAGACGGTCTGTTTCTCTTCTTCTGCTAAAAGTCTGAACGTGAGTGATTCGAACTCGCGCTTGCGTGCGTTTATGCGTGCGTATAAAACGGTGGTGTCCGAACGTCTGTCTGTCTGTCTGTGCGGTAGTATCGCGCGTGCAGATGTAGGAGTGTCGAAAAATTCAAAGAGGGGTCACAGGTCTCAGGAAACCCCTCGAGGAAAACTTTCCTCGATTTTTTCACGAAGCAGTTCAATGAAAATGAAGCACCCCATTTTGTCAAAAGCGACCTTTGGTGAAATTAAGAAAAGATCATCATAACTCTCTCTCTCTCTCTCTCTTTCTCTGCTGTCGTTGTTGTTATAGTAACCATACACACAACGTACCACCACATGAAGGGGGCAGAGATACACACACACACACACACACACACACACGCGTGACGATCGAGTCTTCTCGAAAACTCCAAGAACAGCGAGATACAGATTCGTGTGTTGGGTTTTAAGACGTCCAAGGAGATACTTCCAAGGAGATATAATCAGGGCACACATCAAGTGGTGATCGAACCGGTACACTTAAAATTTAGAGACGAAATGGTGATCGAACCGGTAGACATAATATTTAGAGACGAGCAGTTGGCTTTTATCGAAGAGCGGGCGACCCGGCTTGAGGCACGAGACCACGTGATGAAGGTATTAAATAAACATGCGGAGATTTCTGTTGGGGAAGAACAAGAAGAGGAAGAAGAAGAAGAAGAAGAAGAAGAAGAAGAAGAAGGAGTTGATGAAGAACGGGAGTGGAAGCAAGATGATTTCTTTTGGGATAACGAACGCGCTCTCGCCTCCTTCGCGAGTCATACGAATGATTGCTCAAACGGCGGTCGTGATCAAATTCAGTGGCGGTCACAATCGAGCGATTTCGCGAACGAAGGAATGACCAATAATATGAAGAGAATGGTGAGGTCGAGCCAAGATCGAGAAGAGGATAAGAAGAGCCATTTGTTGCGACGACAAGAGCGAGCTTCTGTCGAGACTATTCGTAAAGTCGATGATTGTAAAACAGACGAATGTTTGGCTTTGAATTCTATTCGTTCGAAGATTTGTCAGTTTCATTCGAAAGCGCAATCAACGAGACACGAAAATTCAAGAATTCGGAAAACAGGAACTAAAATTGAACCGATTTCATTTAGGAAGGAATTCGTTAGTAGCACTTTTGATGTGACAAAAAACGCAATCTTTGAAGATTTAACAGAAGAGAGTGAACAAAAAAGTCGCAGAAAAGATACTGTTAATTCGATATACAGTACCGAGAAAATGTCTGCTTTGCTGCTCGCGCGGCACTCGCGCAGGCAGAATCTCATATCAATGCCAAGGAGGGAAGTTATGATTCCCACAATTGCGGAAATTAAGATTCAGAATCGACAACCACATGAACTGGGCGCTTCCGTTGGAGAGGGCATTCGAAAGTTTTTTTCCGATAAAAATGGCCAACCGCCGGCTTCGATAATGATCACCGCCGAACCGGGTTGCACGAAATTGAACGTAGAAACGTTCATTGCGCCAAATACGCACTTAAGAGAAAGGCGATCTTATGGAAATGAGCAGGCTACTTCTTCACGAAAATTAGGGAAATATGCTTTTGAATCTGGAGATGCGGCGTTGGGTGACGTTGATGTCGATATTAAATTTGATCAAATGAGAACAAAGAGAGTCAATGGAATCTGGATGGAAGAACCGGATATTCAAAGCGAAACGGGAGGTGAATTTTTTGAATTGAATTTGAGCAAGCACGCGATATGCACTGATCCGCAGTATTCGCAAAGTGGTAAAGGTGAATTCACCATGTCAAATGTGCCAAAAAAGGCCGAAGTTATCGTACGTGTGAATGGTCAGGTATTGCGCGAAGCTAAAATTACATGTTTTGGTGAGCACAGAAGCTCAAATTCAAGTTTTCTGCATATAAGCATTCCGCTCGATTATGCTGAAGGTTCTTTAAGTATAAGCGTCTCATGGGATGCTTCGCATCGTACAAGGATGGGGTTAGTATCTGATCCAGTCCTCGTCATGTTATCTCCAAACGCTGATCTCGTTCATGAGCTTCAATCAGCTTTGACCGAGGTGAACAGTTTGTCCAAGAATGTCTGTAACACTTTGAAGCGATATTTGAGAACGTGTTTCATTAAAGATCGTGACTTCCAATCTTACAGAAATCGAAATTTTTGTACACTTCAGAAAGATATCACACTATGGGCATTGAAGAACGGCTTTAAGAACGTTTCGAAGAGATTGCTAGAACCGCAAGTGTTCGCTTTGAAAGATGAATCATCGTTGTTGACCATAGACGAGGATTACAAAACGTACGTGTATGCAGCTACATTATCGGAGTCTATCGAAACAGTACGCGAAGTCATTTCTTTGGGAGGAGATGAGAGTTTATTCGGCACCGTTACTAGTGTTGGGAATTTAACAACGAAAGATACCGCTTTACACGTCGCAGCAATGCAAGGGAACGCAGAGTTGATATTGGACCTTCTATCAGTCGTTGATTCTATCGATTTATGGTATACTTTGAGAAATGATAACGACTTTACGCCAAAAGAATTGGCACATTTGGCTGCGCAGAGTTCTACATGTACCTCCCAAGTGCTATTACGAGTTCTTGACGCTCCGCTTCGAATCGCAGCAAATGCCGTTCACTTTTCTTATCTGGAGTTTAGATCTGAAATATCGCATGATAGGAACAGTGAGGATGATGAAACGGAAATGCAAAATGAAACGGAAATGCGAAATGAATTTGCAGCAATAGATCATATCGAACAGGTCGAAATTCTCCGCGAAGAAGTTTACCCGCGCACTTTTGAACTTATCCTTGAAAGTTTCGATGCAACCGAGGAAGAAAATGACGAACAACTAAAAAAGAAGCAGCTTCAATATCTGGAAATTGCAAGTAAGATACTCGCAGACGAAGAGAACTTCTTGAGGCTTTTCTCGATAGTGCAAGCCAAAGAAAGGAGCGAAAAACTCGACGGTTCTTGCAGCACGAAAAAGGAAAAGAAATCTACTCAGTCCACAACCTCCGCATCAGAATTTAGTGCGAACGCGTTTTTTGAACANGTTCAGTGTGGCGCAAAGTTAGGTCGTTTTAAGGCTGGATNTAAGTTGCGAAGATTTATAAACGACTATGTTGAAGGCAAGGCGATTTATGCCTTTAGCGATCCAGTGGTTGAAAAATCATTTCTTCTCGAATCTTCGTTCAACGAGCAAAAATTTGACGTTTGGAGAATCATGTTAATCTTTTCCATTTTCGTCGGAAGACATTTAATCGTGCTCGCTGAAAGCTCCGAATTTAAAGCCCTGTCCTGGTTCGTTTTAGGCGCTGCTTTTACATTACAAGCGATTATAATTTATGCTTTGGTGGTTTATTCGAAATTTTACGTGAGATACAGAGAATATATTATAATTCTGTTACAGTTCCTGTTTTCGCTGCTAGTGAATATTTCCGAAACTAAAACCGACAGAGCTTTGAGCTCAGTTTTACTCCATTTCACGGTTTTAACTATATGTTCGAGTAGGATAGAACGGCATTTGGTAACTCTGTTCTTGGCCAGCCGCCTTCTTTTTCGCGGAGTTCAGTTTAGCGCACTCGCACATACACATACGTCGAGCGTTCTCGACGTATGCTTGAACGGCTTCATCGATTTTCGAAACAGAATAGGACACGATAATTTTATCACGAGTCTATTGGTGCTTTTAAATTTCACAATTTATCTCCCATTGGAATTGAGATCGCGTCGCCAATTTGCTGCAAAATACGGCATCTTTTGGATGAAGAGAGAGTGGCAAGACGATTCCGTTGAAAGCGGAGATCAAATATACCTGAAGCAAATTCAGGAAGAAATCGATTCCCGAGGAAATGGAAACTGTTTTTCACACTTGTTTAAATATGTTTCTAATCAAACGAAAAAGTTTCAAGCGAAAGCATGCTTTGCTTTTCCGGATCCAAAACATGAACGCGAATTCATCCTCGATTCGGCAATTATGCATCGACCATATGACTGCGGATTATATGTCATTCTCTCATATTACGTTGTTGCCATGTTTTTGAAGCTATTCAACGAAGAGCAAGGTGGTTTCAAGGGGATTAAAGTTGCTCTTTTTACATCGTGTATTTACAACAAGGAAACGATGGATGATATAAACATCGCGGATGATCCTTATTTGAGTTCAACTACGGTCACGCCGATGTTTCTCTTAAAAACTTTCAGTTTGTTCGTACCAGCGATTTGCCTTAGCATTGGCATCTTCTTTCCTCGATTTTATTGTTTACATAGAGGACTTTTAGTCATGGCTATGCGAAACATATGTCCTTGGTCTGCGTACGTTAAATCGGATTATCCACAAATACTCAACTTGGTCATATATCGATCAAGCGCGTGCATATTGAACGTCAGATTGGAACGACATATTCTAAGTTTGTTCTTGAATCACGTCGTGCAACCGTATTTCATATCCAGATATATGGTCGAAACCGTAATCTCGAGTGGTCAATCTTGCAAAGGAAACAACATCATCTTACAGTCGTCCATTTTCAGTACGGAATATCCTCTCGCTGCAAGTCTTCCTTTGGGATTATTATTCGGTTTCGCGCAAGTTTTGATCCCTTATCATCTCGAGCAAAGCCGACGGAGATTGTTCGCGTTGAAGAAACGAGAGCAAAGGAGGCAGCGAAAAAAGTCATTTAGAAGTCATTTAGAAGTCATTTAGAGAGAGAAAGAGAGAAAAAGAGAGAGAGAGTTCTCGCGTTCGGCAGCGAATTCTTTCGTCTTAAACAGTTTCAACTTGTATATATATCAACTTGTATATTGTATTTGTACAACTTCATTAACATGCCTAAACAGGTAAGGTTTCTATTTTTATTACTCTATTCTACTTTCTGCTGACCAACGGCGGAATTGGCGATTTGAGCACGGGCGGCGAAGAAAAGAGAGGGATTTCGTCTTCATCGGAATCTTCCTCTTCCGCATCGTCGAACTTGCTGTCCACTAAATGTTGATTCTTCTTATTCTTTTCCGTGGTGTTGAGCGTTCGCGTTTGTAAGGCGGCGGTAAACGTGGTTCTCATCATCGACGTCGATGACGTTTTTTCCATCATTTTGAGCAAAGATTCTTTGGACTTTAACTCGGATTGTAATCGCACGCACGTGGCTTCACTTATCTCCGCTCTTTCCTCTGCCTCTCTGCGTTTGTTTCGCTCGATTTCTAAACTGTTTTGAAACGAACGCGCGGCGTCGGCGTTTTGCGTGAGCAACTGTTGGATTTCCCATCGCAGCGCTTCTACTTCTTCTACTGATTGCTTTTCACTCTTTGTTTCCTCTTCTTTGTTTTCTTCTTTGTTTTCTTCTTCTTCTTCTACTTCGTCGTCGTCGTTATTCACGGCGACCAGACTCGACGAACTCTCTTCTTTATTGTTCTTCTTCTTCTTTTTAGTATTACTGTTACTGTTCTTCTTGAGTAATCCTTCCTCGTCTTCCATCTGTTGTTGCCTCTCGATGCGTAATATCTTCTCTTGCAGAGACAAGTTCGACGGCGTCATTTTTCGTTCAACTTTTGACGACGACGACGACGGCGACGGACCTTCCGTGGAATCGTTTTCTCTCAAAGCCTCGGAAATTTTCGCGTTCGCTCTTTGCATGAACACCTTCGCGCTCCTCTCCGCCTCTTTCAACTTTTTGTTTGCCGTTTCCAACGCGTTCGTTCGTTCCAACGCTAATTTCTCCGCCTTGGCGCATCTCGCCTCTAACTCTTCCCGTTTTTCCTCGATCGAATCCACTCGCGTCCGCGCGTTCACGATGTCCAGTTTCGCTTGCGATTGCACCGCTTCCAGCATGTCGTCTTTCGCTTTCAGTTCTTGCTTTAATAAAAGCACTTTTTGTTTCATTTTTACCACGAGAACATCTTCTTCTTCTTCTTGGACGACTTCTTCTTCGACAAAATTGGGACGTTGAAGAGGAGGAGATCCGCTCATGGAGAGAGAATCCGCGCGTTCAGTCACCGGGTGTTTGTTGTCTATGGTTACGTTCGACGATGAAAAGGAGTAGGAGGATCCTCCTTTTTGTTGTTTGTGACCTCCAAACATACTACTAATGAATATTTGTGTGTGTGTGTGTGTGTTTTCTGCTTTTGTGTCGAGAGTTTGAAATGGGCGAATTCCAATGGAAAAAAACGGGCTAAAATTCTACTACAATGTATTCTATATTACAACAAAACTATGATGGGAGAAGCTACTAATACGTGATGTAATATGTAACAGTTTTGCACGCATCATCACTTCTGGGCGCGACTGAAGAACCCCCACTTGTTGTTGTTGTTCACGGCATCTTTTCCTCTTTTTTTCTTATTACGTTCAATCAACCTTTTCATCTCCTCGTCCGAGGGTGGATCCGGCGCACTCGCCGGGTACACGACGTACATTCGGTTCCGAATGATTTCCTCTAAATTACTCGGGTTCATGGCGAAAAAAACCGTCATCGCGATTGGAATGGAGAGGTAGACGGAGAATTTGAACGCTTCCAGGGAGAAGGATTTCGCCATGCTTGTGAGTTCGTTGTGTTGAATGGGCGAGTTGTTGATGAAAATCAAAGAAAAAAATAAAATTTAGGGTACGTTTACAATTTTTTCTTGTATTCTAAAATTTGTCTTAGTAAGCACATTCGACTCTGAATAGAGTTCAAATTAAGCGAATGGCCATGGGTTCGACCCCCATACGCGGTACACGCATTGTATTGCCTCGTTAGCTCAGTAGGTAGAGCGTTCGCCTTTTAAGCGTTTTTTTTGCATTAATGTGCATTCTATTACATTCTATTACGTTCTATTACGTTCTACTAATCATCACGACAGACATCCATACTCAAAACCATCTCGCAAAACGTTCTGTGCTTTCCTCGAAATTGCCGCAACGGCATTTGATCGAGCCCGTAGCACCGGTCGTCTTCGCCGCAGTTCGCGCACGTCGAATTCCATCCCCCGTCGCCAATCCACCACGGCGACCCACACGCTAAGCAAGGCATCTTTGGAAAATAATGTCCCGTAAGATTTCTGTTATTCGAGAAAACTTTCGTTTCGCCTTGTTGTTTGGTCGGTCGCAAAAACGCTTCGGGAACGCGAACGCCAATTTTGCCGCCGAGTGGCAATAATTTTTTCCCCTCTTTTTGTTCTTCTTTTTCTTCTACATCTTCTTTTGCTGATAGTTTATCCTGCGATAACAACGAAGAAGACGTTTTGTCTTTCAAAAACACTCGTTCTTTTTGTTGCATCAGTGCGACGCAACCGGCGCCGCCTCGACCTTCGGCGATGACGCCACATCGCTCCATGGTGTCTGGAACCGACTCCCAAACTTGTTGGCACGCGATGAAAAAGTTAGCTTCTTTCTTCTCGCAAAAATCGTCTCCATCAAAAGCGGTATCGTACTCGCACAAGCACGCGTCTAACATTTCGCGAAGCTTTTCGGCATCTTTGACGCCTTCAAAGACCAAATGATTCCTTCGATCGCCGCACAAACTAAAGCTTCGTCGAAACAACAACTGTTTTCGTTTTTGTTCATCATCGTCTTCGTCTGCGTCGTCTTTAAACCACGGCTTTTCGTTCACGGCATACACGCGAACGGGTTCCGAGTGTTTATGAAGCCACTGCAGAGGTGTTGTTAAGCGCGAGTTTACCCAAACGACGCCTTGTGAACGCAAGCTGGATGACAGCAACGTAGCGGTAGCGTTGATTTTATCTTTGTTGTTATTATCGTCATCATCCAAATCTAAATCTTCCGTGAACGAGACCTTCCCGTACTCTTTTCGGAGCATTAAGAACAACTTCCTGGAATCAAACGGTCGTCGCGCCAGGTACACGACCGGTGGCGGTTCCTCTTCGTCCTCTTCTTCTTCTTCTACCTCTGCTATTTTTATTTCTCGCTCCTTGTTCCCGAGCGCCTCGGAGTACGTCTCCGTGCACTCCACGCAAACCTGCTCAATCTGTTTATCGTACTTGTTGTGTTCGAAAGTGATTTTAGAAACGAACAACTCGGCGTAGTTTTCCGACGCCTTTTCGGTTTCTAATATCCACTCGTCCACTCTGTTGCTCAACCCGTGAATCGTACTTCCAGAAGCGTCTCTCTCTCGCACCGCATCCGCGACTGCTTCGCCCAACTTTGCGCCTTCACCTTTAACGAGCACAGAGACGTCTTCGTTTCTAGAAGCACTCTCGACAAATATACGCTCAATTCTCTCCCTCTCTCGGACGTACTCTTCCCCTCTGGAAGAGAGCACGACGAATATTTTTACCGTTCCAATCGCTCCTTCCCGAATCTCCTCGCACGCCTTCGCAAACTCTCTAGAACTACTACTAGACGACGACGCAACATCGTTGGTAGGAATCGGATTCATCAAAACAACGCTCATCACCGATTCCATTTTATCGTGTTGCATGAGCGCGTTCAAAACGATTAAACTCTCTTTACTCCCGAACGCAATCGAAATCGCTCGATCCTTCGCGTTGATTCTTTTCAACACGTTGTGCAACTGTTTGCTCGTTTTCTTCCTCCCGTCTACATCGTCTTCAATTTTGTTGTTGTTGTTAATGTTACTGCTGAAATCAATCGCGTGGACGCAGCTCGCGCACTTTGAACTCGCAAAAATGTGCCTCATCAGCGGATGAAACGTTTCCATCATTTTCTTCGTTCTCGTTTCGATGATGGTATCGTCATCATCATCATTATCGTCGCCGCCAACTTCTTTCGTCGTTGAAGAAAAAAGTGCATTTCGGTGAAACAAAAAAAGTAACGCCGACGGCGAGAACTGTGGCTTGTACCTCGTTCCTCTCGATATCGCGTGGACGATGATGGTATCACCAAAATCGTCGAGGCGACCACCACCAAAACGACCTTCTTTATGTCTTTCTTTATGTTTCCGACTCATTTGTGTTACATCATCACGACGATGCGTTTTCTACTCTCTATATAAGGGTGTCAAACTGTGAGAAGGAAAAACAACAAAAATTCTGAAAAAAATCAGAACAAAAGCAAAAGGAAAAAGTGAAGGAAAATTTTCACTCTTTTCGCCCCAGATTGATTGTAACACTATTCCTTCCTCTCAAAGTGTGCGTGTGAGAGTTTTTTATATCTTTCTCTGTCTCTTCTTCTCTCTTTATTGAAGCGTTTAAATAAAGCGCGAATATATATACGCACGTGACGGAGCTGCGATCTTTCTTCTCAGTCGTCGCGATCGAAAAGAGAGAGAGAGCGCGTTTTTGCAAGAACTTGGCGCCCGCGAAAAGAGCGACCACATCGTCATCATCCAAATCATTATAGAGAAAAGGTCAGCCTCCTCTTTTCGTACTTCCAAATGATACCACCGACTGATACCGACGAAGAGAACAACGCAGACGTGGAAAGTCGACCACCGATGATGAACGACGACGACGATTCGGCGTCGGTGGCCTCGTCCACGACGTCGTCGAATTCTCCTTTATTAAACGCGGAACAAGAAATCTCTCGAATCTTGGCCAACCGACGAAACTATTACGGAGTGTTAAATCTCACGCCGCAGACGACTTCAAACGCGAGCGTGAAGAAATCGTACCATAAGATTGCACGAGTCATACACCCGGATAAGTGCAAACACCCAGACGCGTCGGCGGCGATGAGCGTGGTGACGGCGGCGAATTCCACGTTGACTACGCCAAAGTTGAAACAGAGTTACGACTTGTATTACAACACGCAAGACGTTTCGGAAAACGCGAAATCGGGATCAAACTTTGACGAGTGGCACTCGAAATCTGGAGCGGCAGTTGCTGGGTTACCTCCGTGGTTAGTCAAAGCGTTATCGACGCCAGTTTTAGGCGCGTTCGTGATGCTTCTCATGATCTTATTTGGCTTAATCTTTGGCGCGGTGTTAATCGTCCTCTTCCTGGCGTACATGTGCGTCCACATGGTCTTCTGGGTCCTCTGTTGCTGCGGCTGCGGCGGCCACTGCTGGCCGCGATACGGCGAAGGCGCTCGCATACATGAAATTCGCCAGCGCAGATTCTTCGCCATGCTTCGCGATTACGAACAAGCGCAAATGTTCGCCGCGCAAAGAGGCGAAACGGACCCGGACCCTTCGGCGTTTTTCCAGCGGTGGAACGCGTTGCACCCGGAAGACTTGTCTTTTCCAGACGGGTACGATCGAGAGTTTAGCGGCAAAGGTAGTAGTAAAGGTGGATACGGAGCCACGGACGATTACGGCTCGTACGTTTAAAATTTAATACTGTTTAGTAGTGTAGTTTGTTGTGTGCTTGTAGAGTATTGATGTGTAATATTATTAGTATTGGGATGATGCATTTGAAATCTTTGTTTTTTCTCTATCCATCCACAGAAAAAACCACAGAACTACCGCACGAAAGATGCTGCGCTTTTCTCAACGACGACGAGGGAGGACGTCGTTTTGCGGGAGCGGCGGTTACGGTGGTGGTCCTTTGTTTTCTCTTTTATTTATCCTCCTAATATTTCTTCTCTTCTCGTTGAAGACTTTGATGCGTGTTGTCGACGCGCAACAACAACGCGAACCGGCGTCGCGAGAATCCATCGAGAAATTTTTCGAAGCATTCGACGAGGGAGAAGAAGAAATAACGACGACGACTGATGACGGCGACGCGGGCGGTGAAGGGGACGGAGGAAAAGGAGGAGGAGGAGGGTTTCAGTCGTTTCAATCGCTGGAGAACTTGGTCAAGCTGGCGCAAAAAGTCGCGGACGAGTCGTCGGAATATTATTACGACGAGAAAGAAATGACCAGTCGAGCGAGCGATGGGAAAAGCGGTTCATTCGTGGACGTTTCCGACGACGATTTGGACGAGTTTGACTTCTCGGACGATTTCGAAAGCGAACGAGGACGAGGACGAGGAGGAGGAGGAGAGGAACGATTCGGGGAAGAGGAGGAGAAAAAATTGTTGTGGGAATCCATCAGTCAATCCGGGGTGATTACGAACGAGTGCGGGTACGGGGAATCGAAGGAGAACAGTTTGTGCTTTAAAATCGACGAGGCGAGCGGACGAAGCGATGGGGTGTCGAGGCAGGTAACGACGGTACCGGTGAACGTCATCGGCGGCGCGCTGGTTCGATTCGAAATTGCTATTGACACGTTGTCCTCAAACGATGGCGATGAATATGGAGGTAGCGGTACTAGAGAGTCGAGAAGTAGAGGTAATAGTAGGATTGTGTTAGAGGCGAAACCGTTGGGGAAGCCATGGAGAGTTTTAGAGAGTTACGACTCGGAAACGTACGCGATATCCGGAGCGTCTTCGGCGGATGATGAAACGATCAGCGAAAAGAACGTAAACGTGAACTCGTTGGCGAGTTTTGACGCTCGAGCGAACGAGTTTGGGTTCATCGGGTACAGAGTAGAAGTACCGAAGAGCGCGGAGTCGTCGGCAACCAAGTTTCGATGGAGACAGGTGAACGATAACTTGGAGGAGGAAGAGAATAGCACCAACGACAACAACAACAACAACAACAACAACATTAGAAATTGGGCCATCGACGATGTTATCATCGAGCGAATCGCCATCGCGCCGCACGCGCTGATTGCCGCCGTGAAAACGAAGCGAAAATCAAAGTCAAAGTTTTCGAGAGACGAACATTTGGATAACGTATATTTATCGATCAGTTTCTCGAAATCGGTGTATGGATTCGACGCGAACGGTTTAAAAGTTGGCAACGGAACCGTTTTAGCGCTTTCGCAAGCGAGGACGTTCACCGGTACCGATAGGTCGATATCGTCTTCGCACTTTGTGGCGACGGTGCAACCTATCGTACCCAACGACGGCGACTGGGTTGGTCCGTTTGCAGTTTCCATACAAATACCCGGTGGCGTGTGTACGAATGCGGACGGGAGAGCGAACGTGGCTTCGAATACGCTGAAATTAAGGCGCGTTTCCGCGGTGACGAACAAGTTAAAAGAGAAAATGCTAGAAGTAGTAGAAGAAGATGATGATGCTGAAGAGGGAGAAGAAGAAGACGTGACGTTATCCATCGGGGCGTTGAAAAAGAAACGTCGAACGAAAGAGTCACAGTTTGGCGATGAGAACGAGATCAAGAAAAAGCGAGTCTCGTTCGAGGAAATCACGCTCGGTCCTCGTCCGGGACCGAAAGATTCGAGATGGGCTGCCGTCGTCGCGGAAGAAACTGAACTGAACACATCAGCAACGTTCGATAAAACGTTTGTGGTCGTTTTAGACGATGATACGATGCATTTACATAACCCAGACTTGGCTAAAGATTCGAGTGCTTGGAAAGACGATCCGAGTAAAGTTGGCGAACGAGTCGAAATCGCGCAAGAAATTCACGGACGAATGAAACGCTCAAAACGGAAACCCAGTCGAGAAGCGTTCGATAAGATGGAAGATGAAATCGTGACTTTGAAGAAAGTGCAAGAGCGGGCATTAAGAAGATGGAAAGATGCCGATTCAGGTGGGTTCAATCGAGACGTTGGGAGTTATACGGATGCGAAAGAAAAGACGCAGCAATCTCTCTCGCCGTTTGCGAAAGAAATCAAAGAGGAAGAAATGATTGAGGATATGTTAGGGTTATCAAAAGACGCTAAAGGTGACGAAGAGTTAAAGAAAAAAGTGCGCACCGATAGCATCAACGAAGTGAACCTAAAAGATGAAGAAGATGATTACGACGACGATACGTTTGCGAGCGGGGAGATTTCTCCGGAGGAAGAGGAAGAGGAAGACACGACTCTGGCGGATTTGAAGAGAGATTTGGAAGAGAGCGAGCGGTTGCACAAAGAGTTGGCGAGCGAAGTAGAAAAGAGTCACAAAATGCGTGAAGAACTCGATTCGGAATTAGAAGAACTTCGAAGTCTCGAAAAGGAGAAGAAGAGGAAGAAATACGATAGCGATAGCGGCGGCGGCGGCAGTGATAGTGGTATTGAGGATGAAGATGGATTTTTGCAAGGCGAAGGACACTCAACGATTGATGGTCAAAGCGTAGAGTTTCGAGAAGAGAAGGAAGAACAAGATAATGATTTAGCGACTATCGAACGGCTTGCACACGAAATGAGCGACATGTTCGAGGAGGAAAAGGAAGTCGAGGAACTCGTGAAAAAGTCACGAGGCGACGAAGCGCCTGAGAAGGAAGAAGGCATGTCGCGCGATATAAACGCGGACGCTGAAGCAATCAAAGAAGAGGCACGAATCATTCGCGAAGAGCTCAAGGCGGAAAAGGAACTTCTGAATAAGGAAAGGGAGATGAAAGCAAAGTTTGACGAAGAGTTGCTCAAATTGAAAACGGCGCAAGAGGTTGAAGTGCTCGCGAGCGACGAGGATGACGATGATCTTGAGTAATTTTCGCGTTTATCGCGTATGAAGGGTGTCAATAAGCGAAAATCTGCTAAAGGCAGTTTTTCGGTGAGTACTCTTACAAGGCTAATCTACTGGTACCAGGTACCACTATCATATTCATTACTACTATTATTTAGTCAATTAAAAGTCCGCAAACCCACTGAAAGAGCTGCGAGAACTTCCATTCTGTTCGCTATCGTTTTCACCGTCGTTGTCTTGCACGAGCCAAAATTTCTCCCCTTTTTTGCCCAAGGAAAACTCGCTTTCACCGTCATTTTGACTGAAAACGTTATAGCTGTTCAAATATCCTTCTGGAAACATTTGCAAAGGTCTCAACGTGCCGTTTAGAACCGCATCCCAATCTAGATTATCAAACCAAGGATGTTCCATGATTTCGCCAATATCCGTTCCTCCCAAACGCTCGTCCTCGTCTCGGACAAAAATCTCACGCAATAACATTTCAGTTTTCGCGTCGAAATTCGCCGGTTTCGCAACCGCATCAAAGTTTGCGTTGACGATTAGATCATACATCTTTTCACGACTATCCTCTCGAAACGGAGGATACCCAGCAAGCATTTCAAATAGCAACACGCCAAATGCCCAGATATCCGAGGCATACGATCCACCTTGATGAAGCAATACTTCCGGTGAAAGATAATCAGGCGTGCCACAAATCGTAAACGCGCGTTCGCCACCGCTGAGTTTTTTCGCAAAGCCAAAATCGCAAATAGCGATGCTTCCATTCTCACGAATCAACAAATTTTCAGGTTTAATATCGCGATAGATGTATCCTTTTTCGTGGATAGATTCAAGACCTAACAAAACCTGCGAAGCGTATACTTTCGTTTGGCCAGTCGAAGGTAAACCAACTGCGTTGAATAATTCAAACATATCACCTTGGCATAACTCGATCGACAAGTACAAAGCTTTCGCATCTTGAAAAGCGGAATAAAACTGCGCGATGAAAGGTGCGCCCCGGAGAGAAAACAGGCAGTTCTTTTCTTCCACGACGTGACTCTCTTCGTTCACCGCGACGACATTTTTCTTGGGCATGACTTTGATCGCGCACCTACGGCCAGACACTTTGTGCGTCGCAGAAAAAACAAAACCAATCATTCCCTTGCCCACCATTGCACCGAGTTCAAAGTCGTTTATACTCTTAGATCGGGATAAAACGAGAGATGCAGCGACAGCGACTCTCTTATCGCGATACTTTTTGAAAAATAAGCTCTTCGTCGGAGCAAACTCGCTTTTCTTTGTTGGCGTCGGAGCTGCTCGTAAAATTTCCGACCCCCTCTTTTTATTACTAGCGCGAAACCGTTCCTTGAACTGAAAAGCTATTCGAGAGAACGTGGAAGAACGTTTATTCAATTTCCGCTCAACGGAACGTTCCACTTGCGCGTATACGATTTCGCTTTTACTTTGTATTGCGATGTCTCGCGCCAATTCTTCTCCTTCTTTTCCAATAATCACAGGTTGTTGCGTCCCTAAAGTCAACAACGAATCTTTCGTTCTTCCTCCTGGCACAGAAATCGCATCTCTATCAAACGTATTCGATATATCCGGGAACGAATCACTCGTCTGCGAATGTATTTCACTCATATCATCCGTTAATGATTCTGAGTCGGATGACGCTACCGTTGATGGCGTTACCGTTCCGCTTTCGTCATACAATAGCGATTGAGAACGACTATGTTTTTGCTGCTTGTCTTCGCGCGAGCCGTGCATCCGCGACACATCGATGGAAAACCGCTTCGGCGTTGAAGAAAGGGATATTTCCATGTCTGAAGAAGAATATGAAGGGGAATAGATACCCGATTCTTTCCGTTGACGCTGGCGTTCCTTTCTCCGTCTTTTCTTTGATGTACTGTTGTCGTGTTTCATTCGATACATGTTGATCCATCTGATGTAGGCGTCGTTGCACGCTTGAAGGCGATCCGCGTTGAAGCTGATGATGACCGAAAGAGCGCTCGTGGAGGAGCAAATTTCGTTCTTCTTGCCATGCTCGTCGTAGGTTGTTTCAAACCAAGAACCAGCTTCGATAGTTTTCGTTGCCGAGGGATCTTTAGTATTCACTAAAATCACCGTCCCGTCAATTACAAAGTGTAGAAGGGATTCTGTTTTTGAACCCGCGACAATCTCATCCAAATTACCACAAATCTCTAAATCTTTTGAAAACGTTCGCTTAAACTTCTTGAGTGCATATTTAGAGGCAAACTTCATGCGCTCAGTGTCGTTATCAAATGCTTCGCTTGTTTTCTGACACGACAAAAATATGCGCAACGCCACAGTCGCCGCAAGTTTTGTTACCGTTTTAATGGCACGTTCAAAATGCGACTTGTGAATCTTGATCACCTCGGCGCCTTCTTCGCTGTTGGCAACGAGCAAACGTGCGTTGACTTGAGGTTCAACCATGGCACCCTCGGCCCAAGTTGATCCTTCCTTTAGAACTGTTGTATTTTTCTCCTTTGTCGAGGGGGAAAATTTGCCTCCTTGATCGTCTGCGATGCGCATGTTGTCGTCATCCTCGTAACTCATCGCCGTTCCTTTGACTAGAACGACAAAGGATTCCTCGATATCCTTCGGTTTTGCTATTATTTGGTGTTTCTCGTACGTCCTACGTTCAATACCACTAATCAAAGCCTCCATCGCTAACGAGAAAAATCCGACGTGCGCAATCGACGCGTTCTTCTCGAAAGCCTTCTCCAAATGTTTTCGTTCAATATCAGTCAAAAGGGGCAACTTTATATTTTGCGTTTTGTCGTGATGTTGTTCCGTACTTTTCGATGATACTTCTTCTCCATTCTCCTTTTCTTGGACTTCAGAAACGCTCTTCTGCCGATTATATTCTTTCTGCTTTGTTTGAACACTCCCACTGTTTGCGCTGCCACTCGTACTCTGCCGAAGACTCAACTCGCTCCGATTGTTACGATTGATCGAAACGTGTCGTTCGCGCTGTAACACGCGGCGCGTGCTCATGGAGCGAGTGCTATATTGAGAAGACAATGATACAGAACTGTTATTCGAGGTCCCAGTGGACTGCGAGCTCGAAGACAAGCGCCGACGTTCTTTGGCGACGAGTTCCTCTTCGTCTTTTTCTACCACTGGTGTATCTTCTTCTTCTTCTTCTTTTTTCCCTCTTTCTTTTACCATCCCTGTCGTCTCTTCCTCCTTTGAAGACGTTTCCAATCTCAATTTCTTCCCATCGTCACTTTTCACAGCGCAACTTTCGTAAACAATGTACGCGAGCAAAGGTACCGTAAACGCAAACGCTCTCGCGCGAGTCCAAACAGTCTCCGGCGAGTTCTTCCAAAAATCTCGTATCCCCATCACGAACACGACGACGTAATACAAAAAGAACGCTCTGATGTGCTTCTTCGTTGAAAGCACGAACTTACCATCGGAAAGAAAAGTGAACGCGGCAGAGTTCGGCGCCAATCGATGGACGATGTCGGTCGCGCGCGATGAAACGCGACGATAAACACCTACTTCGTCCCTCTTTTGTCTCAATTCGTTTTCATCATCATTTTCATCCTCATCGTCGTCACCAGCCGTTCTCTCTCCCTCATCGCTTCGAATACTCTCAGAATACGCAGCGGCGGTCAAAACATCGTCTATACTCTTTCTCTCCTTTTCATCGTCTAAAGATTTCATCGTCGTCGTCATCGTCTCAAAGCTTTGTTGGTGTTCAAAAACAAAAACAAATTCCGCAATTCAGTTCGCTCTCACGAGACTCCTAATTCCCCGACATATTCCTTCACTTCAAAGCTGTGTATATCTCTTCTTTATGCGACCACTTCGTCGTAAAAAGTACTAAAGCACAGATGTATGCGGTAGATGTGCGTGTTTTACGCGCGACAAATGCCCGCGTTTTTAAACATCAAGAGCCGGCAGGCGCGTTTTCGACGTTTAAATAAAAGTTGTGTGGTGTTCGTGCCTTTCGATACGAAAAGCTCCTGCTGCGTGGATAAAAAAACAACAATTAAAATTTGAACGCCCAAACGACACTTTTTAACGAACGAACGGAAGGATTTGGACCAAAAATTTTTCTGCGTGGGAAACTTTTTTGTCGAGACAGACAGTTAGTACATTTTTGCCTCAGACAAAAGCCCGTTCTCGTCGTATGCGCATTATATAATACTACGTATATTTAACACAAACAAAAGCACGTGATAACTACACACATGAAGTAGAACAACATCATCAACGAAACACTTTTTGCGCATTTCCTACTTCCTCGAATAAAGAAAGGCTTTTCAAAGTCGTAAAAGAAACGATGGTGTGGTTCGTGTGCGACGACTGCGGCGATTCGATTAAAAAACCAGCGCTGAAGAAACACTTCAACAACTGCTCCGCCTCTCGATTGAGCTGCGTGGATTGCGGAGCAGAATTCGATCGATATGCGGTGCAATTACACACGAAGTGCGTGACCGAACACGAGAAGTACGCGCTCGGGGCGACCAAGCCGGGCGGGAAGGCGAACGTTGTTTCAGGCGCTTCAACCAAGGCGGCGGCGACGCGAGAACCAGCTGTAGCACAAGCAGCAACAGCAGCCGCGCGAGAAGAGAAGGAGAAAATAGTCGGTCGAGAATATCTGGCCACCGAAGCGCCGTGGATGTGTTCGTGCTGCAACGTCGAGTGCACCGGGGCGGAAACGCTGAAGTCACACGCGCTCGGTAAAAAACACAAAAGGAAAGCAAAGACGCTTCGAACGCAGAAAGAGGAGGAGAATAAAGCGAACGACGAGGGGAAACCGAAATCGATGAGTCCATCAGCGGAAGAGGAGAAGAAGAAGAAGAAGAAAGAAGAGAAGAGAGCGAAGAAAAAGTTGGTGCGATTGAAGTCCAAGGAGAATAAGAAGAAGATTTTAGAGGAGAAACTGAAAGTGGCGAAAGAGAAGAAGGCGCGGAAGGACGAGAAGAAGCGGAAGCGAGAAGAGGAAAAAACGGACGAGGAGAAGGCGAAAGACGCCGAGAAGGCAAAAGAGAGAGAGGTGAAGAAAGCGAAGCGAATAGAGTTGAAGGCGGTGAAACGAGAGAAGAAGTTGGCGAGGAAGAAGGCGAAGCAAGAGGCGAAGAAGAACGGAAGAGGGAAGACGAACGTCGCCGCGCTGGGGACCAAAGAGAAAGGGGTGAAAAAAAAGAAGGTCAAGGCTAAGTATTCAGGAGGCAAAAAGTAGTTTTTTACATCACTGTGTAACTTTCGATATTTAACTAAAAAGACTATTTTACTACGCATTAATAATCTACAGCCCGTCCGCGACGACGTTCGGGACTAAATCACCATCCGGGCACCGTTTACTTTGCATAATCGCAGAACCACCTTCGATTCTTCCCGTTAACTCGTGCGTCGGCCCCCAATCCATGAACAACTGTTTACCGTCTGAGTCCGGAATAACACCCCAGGTTCCTTTCCCCCACGGCGTGACTAAATCACCGTTGTCTTTCCACTCAATACCAGCGACGCCGCCCCATTTACCCGTGTGCGCATCCGCGACGTGCTTAGCGAGCTCACTGGATTGAATCCCTTGCGTGCGCTCGATTTCACCAACCGGTCGCGGTTTACACTGCACCGAGCTCGATAAACCTTCGCCTCCGTTCCATCGCTCGATGGCGCCTTTCTCGCCTTTCCAATACTGCTTAATAATATCGAGCATCCTTTGCGGTTTTTCTGGGTGGTAGTTCACATGTATCGACGCCGGATGAAACTTTTCCTCCGGGTATAACTTCTCGTCGTGGCGCATGTATTTGAAAACATACTTTGAGTTACAGAAACATGCAAAATTCATTATTCGCGATGAAGCGGAGTTCCTCGAAGGTGTTTTCTTATCACTCAAAAACGTGTGTTCTTCGTTATACGCGGTCTGATCCCACGTCGAGCGTTCTGTGTTCATGCGATTGGCTAACACGGTCATCATTTGCAAACTTTCGTGCGTGGCTTGCGTGAAGAACAAACCGGAGTTTTTCACAAACATGCGGTACGTGAGTTCGTCCGCCGAGGATAACTTATTTCCTCGACCTCTCGTAGGGTTCCACCTAAAACCATACGTCGTCATATCGTCCCATCCGTCCGACATCCCTTCAACGTCCACGTCTCGGTATAACAAATCGTTCTTGAACGGGTCTCGCATCCAGACGATATCGACGTCGGAGAGCAAGACGTTTACGCCAATTTTAATAAACTCTTTGAGGATTTCAAACTTTAAGCCAGAGGTGGCATGGTTATCGGTCGAGCCAGTAATGGATGTTAACGAGCGCAAGTAATAAGGCGCGTCATGTTGCTCGCACCACCGCGCGGTTTGCTCGTCGAGTGCAACAATCATGTAATTCGTGATTTCGGTTTTTTGCAATCCGTCAATCCATAACTGCAACATATGGAAGATGTTTTTGTTCGAGACGCCGACTAATACTTCTCGGTTGATGGCTACTTTCTTCACAACTTCGCACAAGTTTTCCGAGCCACCTTCGCAGTTTGCCGGCCACGAGGTCATATCGTCATCATTTTTTGGCCACGGGACAACGTAGCGCAACTTTCTCGGATGAGGTCCAGAACCTTCTGACCACGCGCTTCGTTCGCACTGTTTGTGCTTGTTAACGATATCATCCGAACTTTCGTCGCCAAGAGCAAATGAGCGACCTTTATCAAACGATTGAGACGGGATAATCGCGTTTGGATCACCGGATAACTCGTCGCCTCGACTCACGTCTTCGCTCGGCGCGTATCTCGATCCTCGGCTTGGGCTGTTTTTCAAGTTGTACCTACACGCGTGTCGAAATGGTTTTAAGCGCGCACCGGCTTTAAACGCATTATCGTAAGCCGGCATGATAACCTGTTCCGTAACTCTGTCGTCGACGCCAATGCGTTCTATGTCCAAGTGCTCGCCGAAATATCGACACAACTCGATCGCCGCTAAAGTTGGATTGAAGCGCATAAAACTAGATCTCGCCATGGGTAAGCAAACGCTTTGTGCGTACTGCGACCAACCCATAGACTTATCGCCAATACCAATCACTTGTCCATTCGATCTGCACGTGATATCGGTGGCGAGTTCGATATCGAATCCGACGTGCGCGGGCATCATATCGTCGAGGGCATTCACGTCGGCGCCGATAGTCGTAAACGAAAACGCTTCGGATTCGAGTGGATTCGCCGTAAACTCTGCGCTTTTATCCGAGAGAACTAGCACCGCGTAGCCTCTTGTAAGTAAAACACTCGCCAAACGGTGAGCCGGAGATCCAGTCTCACTCTCACCTTTGACTAATACCGCGGAAACGTGTTGTTGTTCTTTAAACTTTTCGCGATTCCCGTAGGCGACGAAAACCACGCTCGTTTGCGTGGCGTCAGCTAACCTCGACGCTTCATCTGCGCTCATGTGTGTCCCGTCAATGACGACAACGGCTTTTTGATACTTGATACTTTCTCCGTGATGACTCGTATCTCGCTCATCAAACATCTTCTTTAAAGCCTCGCGCAGAGCATCCGAGGAGGAGGGTGAATTTTTCTCGCCAGCAACAGTCTCAATCTTCATCCCATCCGTAACCATCTTCTGCCCATTCCCTCCGTCGTCTAAATACCCATCCTCCTCCGATTGCGCCTTGGTGCATTTGTTTATCCCGCCTCGCCTACTCGCTCTCGTCGCGTGGTGAAACACGTCTACTATTTCCGCGCTCGTCAAACTAAACTTCTCGCAACTGTACCCGTCCCGGATGGACGCCACGCACCGCTCGCCATCCATCATCGCCTTACCACTTATGCTTCCTCCCATGCTATTGTCCTCGTTGTTGTTATTTACACCGTCAAACGAGGAACCACCACCACTCGTGCTCGTACCGCTGCTGCTGCTGCTACTCCTACTCCCGCTACTCCTCTTCTCCGCTCCTCCTCCGCCTTCATCACCAGCATCATCATCACTCGTTTTTGTCGCGTCGTGAATCTCCGCAATCTCCTCCGGTTTCCCATCTCTCACTAGCACTTCGTCATTATACTCGTTTTGATGACGATACGAATGCCGACGATGATTATCGATTTTATGACTCCCGACTCTGGTCTCTTCTCTTTTCGCCACGCTTCGTAATTTCGTCTCCTCGGTCTCGTAAAACAAAACGTCCGAGACGAACAGAACGAGAATGAGCGGTGAGACGATTCGAGAGAGTAAGCGGGAAATGAATGAATTTTGCTTCTTTTTTCGATTTGAAGTGGAGGAAAAGGAGGACAGAGATGCGTCTTTGGTGGTTACGACGGATGACATTTTTCCTTTTCGAGCGCAGAGAAGCGCGTGAACGCGCCGCTCTGTTTTTGTGCCGATCTGCGGCCAAATGTCGTCACACCACGAGCGGGGAATAAAAAGAGATGTTCTCCACCACCACAGCATCGTCGTCGAGATGCGTGGTCAGATCTGCGTCCACCGTTAAAACCAGTTCTAAGTCGTGCGATGCTATTCGCAGGAGTAGTGGTAGGAGTCACGCGCGTTGTCATCAACGACAACAACAACAACGAAGAGTCGTCGCGACGATGAGCGTATCTTTGGATAATAAGATTAGTAACAACAACAACAACAACATTAGAAGAAGAAGAAGGAGATATTCATCGAGTATCGTCAAATCGTCTCAGGACGACGAAAACACCGAAACGCCTTCTTCCACTGGTTTCGATGGATTCGATAC
>JGI20151J14362_10000808_pt1 | contig 23186 bp, 20 predicted proteins | sample COG_01_FD_14362 | JGI IMG/M metagenome (IMG submission 14362)
TNNCNNACTCTGATACAGAAAAAACCCGAGCAAAGGAGTTGATTAACCAGCTCGTGCAAGAGGTTATGGACGGAAAAATAACCGTATCGGATAACATCATCGCTAGCATTGAAAGTCGTATAGCAGCGATCGATGAAGCTGTCTCCGAGCAATTAACTGCTGTGTTACATGATGAATCTTTCAAAACTCTGGAAGCTAGTTGGCGAGGACTTCACTATTTAGTATCAAAATCTGAAACAGGTACTGGCCTCAAAATTAAGATGTTTAATGCGACGAAATCAGAGTTAACTAAAGACTTTAAGGCTGCATCTGAATTTGATCAATCTACAATGTTCAAGCAAATCTACGAAGAAGAATACGGAACATTTGGTGGTTCGCCATACGCAGTCATTCTTGGTGACTACGAATTTGGAAAAAATCCCGAAGATTTATTTCTTCTAGAAGAGATCTCCCATGTCGCAGCGGCAGCTCACGCACCATTTATTTCAGCAGCGAGCCCGCAAATCATGGGGTTGGAATCGTTTTCTGATTTGTCGAAACCGCGTGATCTTGCGAAAGTTTTTGATACCGTAGAATATGCAAAGTGGCATTCGTTTCGCGATAGTGAAGACTCTCGATACGTCGCGTTAGCGCTTCCTCACGTTCTTGGTAGATTACCATACGGTCCAGATACGCTTCCAGTTGAGGCATTTGATTATAAAGAGGATGTAAGCGGACAAGATAACAACAAATTTTTATGGGTCAACGCCGCGTATTCATTAGGTACCAGGATGACTGACGCCTACGCCAAGTACGGGTGGTGTACTGCGATTCGTGGCGTAGAAGGTGGCGGCATGGTTGAAGGCCTTCCTGTGTACACCTTTTCTACCGACGATGGTGATGTTGCCCTTCAGTGTCCCACGCAAATCGCGATTACCGATCGACGGGAGAAAGAACTCGCAGATCTAGGATTTATTCCTCTGGTCCATTGTAAAGGTACTGATTACGCAGCATTTTTCTCAGTTCAGTCTGCGCAATCGCCTAAGGAATATGATACCGACGAGGCAAACGCAAACTCAAGACTCTCGGCCCAGATCCAATACATAATGGCTAGCTCGCGATTTGCTCATTATCTTAAATCCATGATGCGAGATAAGATTGGTAGTTTCGCCAGTCGTGCCGATGTAAACACATTCCTCAATGGATGGATAAATAACTACATCCTTGCCAATGATGAAGGAAGCCAGGAGCTTAAAGCTCAATATCCACTCCGAGAAGCTCGTATTGACGTTACTGAGGTCCCTGGTAAGCCTGGCATGTACCGTGCGGTAGCATTTTTAAAGCCTCACTTTCAATTGGAAGGCCTCACGGCAAGTTTACGTATGGTTGCAGACCTTCCTCCTGCAGCGAACGGTTAGGACCTCTGCAAGGCTCAAGTTATTTATGAAATTTTTTTAAGGAGTAAAAAATGGCAGTGGATATGTTTTTAAAACTGGATGGCGTTGACGGTGAGTCTATTGATAAAGAATACGCAAAGTGTATCGACATACTCTCTTGGACATGGGGTATGTCACAGACAGGTACCACACACCACGGTTCCGGTGGTGGGGCTGGGAAAGTAGCGGTCCAGGACATTACTATCACTAAATATGTCGATAAATCGTCACTGCAATTAACGTCAAATTCTTGCAGCGGCAAACACATTGATAAGGGATCTATTTATGTCAGGAAGGCAGGAGGTGACAAACCGCTTACATATATTGAAATTGATATGACTGAGATCATCATTAGTTCTGTGGCTATCGCTGGAACACAATCCGACGACCGAATCATGGAAACAATAAGTCTCAATTTTAGTAAATTTGCTTACACTTATTACATCCAAAAAGACGATGGCACCGGGACTAAGGTTGGTCCTATCTCTTGGGATATCGCTAAAAACACAAAGTAAACTTTGAGAGTCAAGGTGGTTAAATTTTACTCACCTTGACTCTTATTTTACGAAGAGTGATGAGCGCTTAAATATATGGCGCTCAACCACGGCATTCTTCAAAAAAATTTATTTTTTTCTCAATACGCGGTCTGTCGTAACTGTTCCCCATCTACTCTTACCTACCGATTTTTTCATGCTCCACAAGCCGATAATCACCCTTTACTGTAAAAGGAATATAGAGCTGCCTTGCATTTCCAGGAAGGTTCATACCTGAACTTTTTTCAGTATCGGGAAGCCGCATACTTTGACTACAGGCATCGATTCGATTTTGACCAGCTACACGACCGAAAAAAGCCTTTACTGGCACCTTTAAGCTGACACGACACAGGAATCTTAAGCTACCCCAGTTTTCCTTAATTGCTAATGCATTACGCGCCCACTCACGTGCGTGCACACCGTTCTTATTGGACATGTTTACCTTCATATGCCAACCGGGATCATCAATATGCATACCACCGACATATAATCGATTGTATGGGATCCACCAGGGAGAAATATTTTCGCCCAAAGACAGTGTCTGATCATTGCTGACCACTTTGCAAAGCTGAAATCCTTGCAACAACTTAATCGCTATTGGCGTCCCAGCGAACGCCGCCTCTACCTGCTCATTTGTAAATTTGGATAGCTCGTATACAGTGTATGTTGGCAAATCCCCCCACTCAAGCCCACCGCCGGACCTTTTGACATTTTCACACCCCTCAAAATTATTGACTTCGAAATCAATTGGCACAGGATTCGGTCAACAACTTACGCGGCTTCATGATTTGATTTTCAATCAGAACAGTTACAGTGGGATACATCAACATCCCCACTCCTAACTTTAATTATCTTCATCATTTTCAGTAATCCCAAGCGTTTCTCTTAACTGAGACAAGGTGGACTCATCTTTAATCATTTCATTTAGCCACTCATTCAGGTCCATCCCCCCCCAAGTGATAGCCCTCTGAACGATATAAGACACGGGACTGTGCGGCTCAGACTTGCGAAAAAAATCAGCAACAAGTGCTAAAGCATTTAAAGCTTCAGCTTTTGTGCTCACTCCTACAATTGCACTCGTTTGACTCCTCGCTGAGCCAGTGGAAGAATTGATTTCTGAGGACTGCTGACTTTCAGATATAGTGCTATTGTCGTCATCACTGATCAAACCTTTTTGAGCTGCACAAAGTAATACGAGTTTTTGACAATCTGAAATCGCCCCTTTGAGCTCCATTAAACTTGGAGAATTAACCCCAAATTTATCGTCCACAGTCGTAATTAGCGACTCAATAGCTTGAACACAGGTAGAAATATCCGCCATTAATTTTTGGTAGAAGTCAGCGTCACTTTCCAAAACAGCATTATTCCACTTGTCGCCGTTGATCTTCCCATCGTTCAGCGCCGCACTGGCCGCGGCCTCATCTTTTCGGGACAAGTTGTCGACATCTTTGGACTCCTGCCATTTAATCCAGCCATAAGATTTGCTTGTCGTAAGTGGTATTTCTCGAATTTGAATTGGTAAATTTGTTTCCATCCAGTTCAGTCTGGAAGCCCTTAAATCCAAGTCTCCGTCCTCAATCGCAGGGAACACATTGTCCCATTGCTTGTCGAGCAATTGGGTCATCAGATTTATTCCTTCCGATAAACCCGAAAAACGGTCGAGCTGTAATAGCGACTCAGTTAGCCACGCCCCAATTTGCAAATCCTTTGTCTTGCTTTGAAATGCATCTGTTGCTAGATCCTTCACTTTATTCCAGTCAGCAACTTTCAGTTCTGTTTTCCACTCTCCCTGATCTAACGAGGCGTCGTCTTGACGTCTCGCTTCTTTTATATCGTCAAACAGTGGTTCGAAAGTTAAGTCCTCTCCACAAGGTCTCTCGTCAGATATGGGCGCTAGCAAAGATTCAATATTTAGTATCATGGATGTTTTTTTGGTTAAGCGATAAGGACAGTGGGGCAGCCTAGAGTTATGGACCCACCATGAGCTGTAGGATCTCCCATACGCGCAGCTGGTTTATTGGCTATCAGTACAGTTACACTCCCCATGATGATGCTGTCAGGAGGTCCTACACAAACCGCCATATCACCCATTACAGCGGCAGGTACTCCAGCTAAAAGAACCGTAGGAGCACCAGGACCCGTTATCGGCCCTCCTACATGCGGCACCGGTGGCACACCGGGTGTAACCATCGGACATACATGCATATCAGTTAATCTTGCTGCGGGTTGAGGCATTATTCTAAGTCTCTGGAAACGTAATTATGACCAATGACGTTTTTTCAACGCGACATCGGCACCAACATCCAGCGCTAAGGTCAGCTTAACTGACATCTCATCGCCGAACGGAATACACCGGCTAATAATAGCATTTGCTGCAGCTTCGCTGGCAGCATTTGGTGGGGCTGGGACAGCAGGATTATCAGGCCCAGAAATACTGCCACCGCTCCAAAATATAGCGATTGCCAAGCACCCTATAGGGTTTTGCAAACCAAGGTCGTCGTATATCGCCTTAAATGTCTCTCGCTTATTCTCATTAGGGTCTTTCACCCACGAATATATTTTCTCTAATACACTTAAACGGTTTGCATCGTTCTCAGGTTCTAACTCCGTTAATAAACACAGGTAAGCCCAATAAACTGTATAGCGAATAGGGAGACTGTGTGCGTACATCTTGATTGCGTCAACAAGAAGTTTGTGTTCTCGCAAAATCACAATAAATTCAGTCACCGAATACGAATTCTTAAATACATTTTTCGCGTCATCGGACAACTTAAACTTAGACGTAATATCAGACGCAAGCATACATTTCACCTCGTACGCTGTGAATCAATTTATTAACCAATAGTTACCAACGCCCCCTGAACCGTTACCACACCCGAAGATTTTATTTCCGTCATCGCCTCGCCATTAACTTGGAGCATCGATCCTTGAACAGTAACGGTGCCGGTAGACTTTAAAGTTATAGCTGCTGAACCGTCTAACGTTAAATTGACACCCTTTAATGTGATACCAGACTGATCAATCTTAATACTGTTGGGACCAACTGAAAGCTCAATACCACCTGTAGCCTTAGAAATTATTTTGCCAAGATCTGTCGTTGTAGAGTAATCTCCTTTTACTAGTTTTACCTCATAGCTTCCGGCATCTAGATTAACAACTCTATTCCCTTTGGTTATTTTCAAGGTGTCATTACCAAAAGTTGTTACGGTCTTACTGCCCTTATCTAGACTCAGTGAGTATGAGCCTTCTTTAACCTCTAACTTATAATCCTTCAGAATACTCGTCGTCTGGGCGCCTTTAGTTATACTAAGTGTATCGTTCCCGGCACCAATGGTCGTCATTCTATTGCCTTTATCAACCTTGTCGATTTGATCCCCATTTTCAATTTGAATCAATCGATCACCTTTACCAATTGTCAACGAGTCGTCCCCAGACTCGATACTTACTGTACGCGCCCCCTTTTCAATTGTAAGTTTTTCATCTCCCTCCTTAACCGTTTCAGTTCTATTTCCTTTGATTTCAATGTTTTGATCGTTTCCGACAACCAATTGATCATCGTGCTTAACCTGTCGTAAAAAATCTTTCTCAGCTTGAAAATAAACCTCCTCCTCGCCTTTCTTGTCCTCAAAGTACAATTCGTTCGCGTTATCTACGCCTCCGTCTTTACTCGACCTGGTTTTAAGACCGCTACGAGTTTTATTAACCGGCAATGGATATGGAGGCATTTTTTGAGCGTTATATATCGCACCGCTAACAATCGGATAATCTGGATCGCCGTTTAAAAATGCGACTAAAACCTCTTGGCCAGTTCGTGGCAAAAATTGCGCCCCGAATAAATTAGACGCGACCGATTGCGAAACTCTCATCCAACATGAACTATTTTCGTTCTTCTGACCTTCCCTATCCCAATGAAATTGAACTTTAATCCGCCCGTATTTATCGGTATAAATCTCCTCGTTCTCTGGTCCAACGACTGTTGCTGTTTGAACCCCATAAACCTTTGGTTTCTTAGTTTTTAATGCCTCTCGAAACTGGATTTTAGAAGACATACAAGAGGCACTGGACTCAAAACTGACCTCATTATCAATGCCAAAAACGCCATAACCACCGTTTCTACACTCCTCTTCAATACCCAAAATGAGGTAGTCACCGTTTTGATCTGCACGATAATGATTGGAAAGGGTAAAAACAAAACCGGCCTGTAAGTGCGTACATTTAGATCCGAGAAGAACTCGACGAGACCCAGCCTCAATTGCCTCCATACGAATTTTATTAACATCGTCAATATCTTTTCGCACTGTCATACCGTCAAAATAGTCGTATATCTCAGTTTTTCCGCCCTCTCCAATTGCCACAGTAGTATCCAATGAACCGGCCAATTCAGTGTTGGGTGCTTCAAAATTATAGCTTGCACTGGTATAACGACTAGTCGTCCAAGTCCGCTGGTCACGCCACTTCGTAATACCAAGCTCGCGACCGCTAAGTTGACTTTCAGTAATTAGCGGTAGGTTGTGAGTCGAGGGCAAATAAGTATGAGTACTTTTTTCATCACAGAAAACAACGGTATGGTTTTCTTGCGAATGCTCAAAATAATAGTAAATGCCACAACTCTCCATCAATCGTGACAAATAAGAGAAATCAGATTCGCCAAACTGAACTGAATAACTTACTTTCTTATACGTCGCACGAAAACTAGTCTTAAAGCCAGCCACACCGTTTTCCTTAAGAATTATTTCGATAATATCTGGAATAGTCTTATCTTGAAATATTCTAAAAGAGCTCCCTAAATTTAACGGCCAAAGACAAGGGACGAGGGTGATTTGCAGCTTTACAAAGTCAAATTCGGTTTGATTCTCAGTAATGACTAACCGACCTAGCTCGGAAATATTATTAATGATTCCATTGACAAATCGCTTCGCTCCGAATTGGCTTGCCTGATCCTCTTGGGCATTTATCGTAAGCGTTGCTTTTTCACCAATAATGGAGTCCAGCTTTGGCAGATCGCCTCGAGCGCAGGCGAGATCGATAGAATACTCAAACAGGGAAGATACCGATTCCTTTGCTCGATAACCCAAAACTAATACCTTATCGGTTCCGAGGGAAGTTCGTAAATTTAAAAAACGATGCTCATCAGAGAAATCAGAGGCGGCCATGGCTACAGATCAGTGAGTGCCACATTTAAATTCTTATATTTCACTTCGAATTTAAAATTTCCGTCAGATGTGAGCTGCGGTAGGATATTAATCTCACTTATTATTTTTTTACTTGCCATACTCTCTAATATTAACTCAGAAATCACCGGTGTTATGAAATTGTCTATCGCTTGGTTAAGCGCTCGTGCACCAATGTCAGTCGACATGGACATGCGAACTAAACCTTCGATCACTTCGGAGCGATATTTTAAAGTGATTGAGTAAGTCGATAATAATCTTTGCTCAATAACAGAAAGTTTCGACTTAGAAATTTTCTTTAAAACACTAGGGCTAATAGGTTTGAATGGGATTATCTGCAATCGGCCCAGAAATGCAGGTTGAAAATATTTTTGTAAATTAGGTCTTAATGTTTCATTAATTTCCTCAATGTCGATATCAGGTCTTTCCTCAAAGACCTTTGCAATCAGTTCTGAACAGGCATTAGATGTAAGGAAGATAATGGTGTTTTTAAAGTCGACTTCTTGACCTTCTCCATCATCCATAACTCCTTTGTCAAAAATTTGATAGAACACCTCAAGTACATCAGGGTGCGCTTTCTCGACCTCATCAAGCAAAAGGACACTGTAGGGCTGTCTCTTAACTGCCTCTGTCAACACCCCTCCCGTCCCGTAGCCGACATATCCTGGTGGACTGCCTCGCAGAAGAGATACGCTATGCGCCTCCTGATACTCCGACATATTTATTGTTATCAAGCTTCGGTCGCCACCATAGAAAATATCAGCTAGCGCTATAGCGGTTTCCGTTTTACCCACTCCACTTGTCCCTACCAAAAGGAATACACCTACCGGCTTACCTGGATCTTCTATACCGGAGCGAGACGTCTTTACGCGTTGAGAAATTGTCTTTAGCGCATGCTCTTGCCCAATAACACGAGCAGCTAGCGTCTGCTCCAGTTTCTGCAAAGCATAGATTTGGTTAGACATCATTTTCCCAGTCGGAATACCGGTCCAATCTGAAATAACCTCACTGATCAAACGAGAATTGACCAAAGGTAAAATCATTGGCGACTCTCCTTGAATTTTTAAAAGCTCGCTCATCGTCGCTTGATACTGCGATCTGTATTTTTCGTTATTACTTGATATATCCAAAGTCATGTCCTGCGCCGCTTCATTTGAACTCGAGAACGGTTCTAATGCGTCTAGCTTTGCTATGAGCTTTTTTTCTTTTTCCCATTGCTCCTCATAACTAAATAAAAGATTCTTTAAATCTGTAAGTTCTTTCTGAATTATCGATATTCTCGCTTCGTGTGTCACCTCCTGATCGTATTCAGACCGTAACCGCTTGAGCTCTGTGTCGTAATCGAGCTGTTGGGTCCTTAAATCCTCAATTGCGCTAGGCAATGACTCCATGCTAATAGATGACCTTGCAGCGGCGGTATCTAAAACCGATATCGCCTTATCCGGCAAAAGTCGGCCTGTTATGTAGCGGCTAGAAAGTTTCACGGCCGCCATTACTGCTTCGTCTAGAATTCGAACACCATGATGAGTTTCTATTGTTTTCGCCACAGCTCTGAGCATCGTGATTGCTTGCGATTCTGTGGGCTCCGCAACTTTGATAAGCTGAAAGCGTCTAGATAAAGCGCTATCCTTTTCAATGTATTTTTTGTATTCCGACCAAGTCGTAGCCCCGATTGTTCGGAGCGCACCTCTCGCTAAAGCGGGCTTCAGTATATTTGCGGCATCATTTTGGCCACTCTGACCGCCAGCACCAACCAATCCATGCGTTTCATCAATAAAAAGTAAGATAGGCACCCTACTCTGTTCGATCTCTTCAATTACCGCTTTTAGACGGCTTTCAAACTCACCCTTCATGCTTGCACCTGCCTGGAGCAGTGCTAAATCTAAGCTAAATAAACGCGCATCCTTCAAGTGAGCAGGCACGTCTCCCGCATTAATCTTTAGAGCGAGTCCCTCTACCACCGCAGTCTTACCAACGCCTGCCTCCCCAACTAATATTGGATTATTTTGTCGACGGCGGGATAACACGTCGACTACCTGTCGAACTTCCTGCTCGCGTCCAATGACAGGGTCAATCGAACCATGACTAGCGAGCCCTGTCATGTCAATTGAGTACGTAAGCAGATGTTTCAACGGGATCTCGTGTGACTCATGGGGCACTTCACTACCCGCAGTCTCTATTTTGTCCGCTTTCATACCCTCGACAGAATTTATCGTAATCTCATTAAATTGATTTAATAATTTTCTAGTTTCGATATTCACTAATTCATCAATACCCTGAGAAAACGCATTGAAGAGCTGAGCATCTTGCAATAACGCAATGAATAAGTGCCCTGAACGAATTTTTTTTGATGAAAATTCGACAGAAGAAACCAACCAACTCAATTCAATTAGTCTGATTAAGGAAAGTGATAGGACCGGCGTTTTAGAACTGTTTTTTTTGTAACTCAATATCACATTACTTAATTTCACAGAAAGAGCGCTAGGGTCTATACCAAAATGTTTGCAAATGAAAAAAACATCTGATTGATTAGCTCTCAGCAACTCAAGTATTAGGTGCTCAACATCGACCTCACGGTGACTATTCGAAACAGCTAGCGCGGCCGCAGATTCTGTTGCTAACACAGTAGTCGTATTTAGCTTACCAATTAGCGATCCCAGATCGATGGTCATTACCGCCCCTTAAGTCCGCGTTTTATCATCAGTGAATCTGATGAGGACTACTTGGCATCCGCAATTGATTCTCCCTGTCAGCTCTCTTGAAGACAGAGTGATCTAGATCTTCCTCGCCGTTCACGGGACAAAGCCAAGACGACCAACCCAAGTGCGACCCACCATTCGCTTTACCGCCAAGCAAGCAATCGGGAACCTCATCTCTTTTCAAGACCAATTGAATATCAAAATCAAGCGATGGACCAGCATAAAATTCTATAAACTTCGATAGAGCTTCGAACTTCACCTGATTGGGAAGCATATCTTGGAAGTCTGTTAGCTTAAGTGGTCCCAAACGAACACGGAATGATGCTTGTTGATCCCAATACATCACACCGAGCATGCTTCCCTCCCCTAGAATATTTTCATACTCACCAAGACTCGTACATTGATCATCCGGGATTTTCATCCACTGACCCCTAAATTGCAAAACTTCGTTCTTCATTCCAAAGTGATCGTTGATAATACGAGACAGACCTTCAGCAGTCCGAGTGCTGCCGACCATGATGCCACTGTAATAAGCGAGGTTTAAATCTGAAATTCCAGTATTTTCAATTGCGAGCTTCGAACGTAAGTTCTGCGAACCGTAGCCCATGAAATCTAGAATATTTCTTAAAATGCCATTCTGGCGCTGCTCTTCCCAATCAACATAAAGCCGATGTTTCGCCCAAGCCTTGTAGAACAGATCTATAAATCGATGATTAAATATGTCCAGAAAATCCCGAAGAGCTCTATCACGATACTTAACTTGTCGTTCGATCAAAAATTCAGTGTAATTTGAAGGTAAAGCCCCAGAGGAGCCCGTTAAGCCGAGAAAATTCACAACCATACTCAGGGGTTTTCTCAGCCCTTTAACTTCAGACTTTGGTATCTCACCTGTTAGATCATGCACTTCTGCAGAAGGGGTCTCGAGGCTGAGTCTAGACTTAAAATGAATCAAATCTTGCGTCTCGGTCTGATCATTTGAGCCTTTCGCTTTACTGACCATTTGTAGCAGACGCACTGATTGAAAAAAACCAAATGTAAATGGTTTTTTGAAAAGTTTTTTGATTACACTAGGACGGATTTTCCTGCTCTCGGTTTGCATTTTAGTAGAACTTTTTCCCGTTGTCGTGTTGTGACAGTTAGTTGTGTAAAACTATTTATGGTTGCATAAAGTCCAAAAAAATGATCCAACACCGTAGAGAATAATAATGCGCTACTCCCTTCAAATTTATCCTCATCTAAGTCAATAGTAATCGCTAGTCCCTTCACGAAGGATTGACGACCGGGCGAGCCTAATTTTGTAACAGCAGATTCGCACGAAACATTCAAAATTCCATCGATCTGATTTCTAACGACCGACGAGTCATTAAAGTTGTAAAGATTAAAAATCTCTTTTAACGCATCAACTCCATTCGAGACTATTGACATATGATTGAGCGAGAGATGAGATACCAATCTCCATAGTTTGTGCGATTCGAGGTTAGGTCGCTTGGTTGGTGAGGGTTTCTTTAAAAAAAGAATAGAATTGACGGGCGCCTCCCCGTCCAGTGTTAATACGCCCTGATCGCCGCCGAAAGGAAGCAAATTTGGCAGATCTCGATTTAAACAGGTCAATTCGAGGCTGAGAATCTGTTTATCATCAGTCATAGGATTAAACTGATCATCAACTACCGACAAGAAAACCTCTGTACCCTCGTCGTTTCGCAAAAGTGATGGCTTTCTTTTCGAAAACCAAAATCTCACAACCTGGTCCTCTGTGGAACTATGATTCACTGAATAGAATGGCCTGTACTCAGTTGAACTTGTTGCCGTTTCAGAGGAATCAATTTTAGTCACCGAATTGATATCGTAAATTTCTAATCCTCTCGTCCGTCTTATATCTGGCACCACTCTGTGCGTATCCCTTTGATGCTCCAAAGAAAGAGGCTCAGATTGTTGACGAAACAGATTTACTACCGGTGTACAACCGAGTTTTAGCGTATCCGTATTAACCAACTCAGACAAAAGAAAGAGCCTTTCACTACGCGCAAACTCGGAGCAAAAAAACTTTATTTCTAGCTCTTTGTTAAAACTTGTATCAAGTTTGTCAGAAATTGACGTTAAATCAAAAAAACTGAATTTTTCTGGAAAAACAAAATATTCGTAAAGATATCGATATGCGTCCAGAGACCGGGCATCATAATCGACTAGATTATCGTTTTCGTGAAATCCTACAGGCCTTATGCTGCTAGGCGGAAGTTCAACAACCACCCCATCCAAATTTGATATCTCTATACGGCTTACCGAATTTAGTATCCATTCGTAAAGACCGGCTGTTTTGGCCGCGACGCCATCAATGTAAAACCTCAAATGGTTGATATTTAAATTATGAAAGGCGGTGCCGCCGAGCGCTTCGAGCTTAATGGATAATGCAGCGATGGTATTAAGTTCGACCGAGAAATCAGCATTATTTACTACTCTAAAATTCGAATTAGAAATTCTAATTGGCCATAAGTCTACTGGGTATGAAGTGCGAAATCGGACAGGCATACCATCGATCGGCTTCGAAAATAATTCACGATGGCGTTCTATCGTGTATCTGTCACTTAAATGTAATTTATCTGGGGTTACCTGAAACTGAGCTATCGACATAGACGGGATCGGCCTAAGCAGATGTGGGTACAGAACATTCAATAGTGCAGTTGTAATTTCGGGGAACTGCTCATCTAACTTGTGATGCACCCTTGCAGACAAAAAAGCAACCGACTGAATCAGTCGTTCAACATGAGGATCGCCAACTGTGTCGCCCTCAATCATAAGGCGCGATGCAATCTTTGGGTACTCTTTCGAGAACTCGCGCGCTAAAGTCTTAAGACTCTGAAGCTCACTATTGTAAAACGGCAGTAAATCTTCGATCATGAATTAACCACCTAACGAATAAAGTTGGGTTTTCGTGTCCAAGGTTGCGTCATAAGATATTGGAGTCAATGTAAGGGCGATCTCTAGCAGCGCTAATATCTTGATATTCAATTTCCCATCTCCACCGGCGTCAATTACAGCGACCTCAACCCCACTGAGCCGCGGTTCAAAAAGTTCAATAGCTGACTTTATCAGGGTTTTTATATGTTCTTGGCCCTCTGTAGTTCTTGGATCAAAGTCGGACATCTCCGCGACCCCAAAATTCAGAATTGATTTATTTACAAAAGCAAAGCGCTCAATACCTGAAATTTTGGACTTTCGCGTATTTAAAAGAAGCTCCAAGTCTCTGCGCACACTCTTTTCATATAAGGCGACTGATTCAGCCTCAGTAAGTACTGCTTCTTGTTTCTTCTTAGGCTCATCGTCCAAGCATCTGTCAAAGAGCGACTGTGGTACATATCTGGTGTTCTGCAACACATGAATCCCTTTTAAAATCAAGCCTATTCATATTCGTTTTATTCACCATACTATTTTTACAAAAAATCTGGTGACAATTATTTAGACCGACTAAAAAAATTGCCTAGAACTGAGATATGAATAGCTTTTCACATACTTCAGAATACACCATGTATAAACTTGGTGCGGCGCTATATTTGACTTTTTTTAGTTTTCTTACAACCAAGCTAAACTGATATCCAAATCTGATTTTTTTCCAAAATAAATAAGGCTAGATACCCTCAGACGAATCCTTGTCTCGCCATCTAAGTTCATGCATCAAAAGAGTTCGGCCTGGCTCAGGTTCAAACCCCTCGCATCCTTCCCGGAGAGCACGATTGGATGTCTATCTTGGGGCCATTCTATAGCTAAATCTGGGTCGTCCCATTTAATGCAAACCTCATGGGCGTTTGAATAATAGTTGGTTGTTTTATAGATCACTTCCGCACGATCAGATAACGTTAAAAACGCATGTCCGAACCCCTCAGGAATCCATATTTGCTTCCTATTATCTGCGCTTAAAATCACCGACACATACTGCCCAAAGAATTTTGACTCTCGTCTTAAATCCACGGCAACGTCAAACACCTCTCCAGAAATCACTCTGACAAGTTTACCCTGCGCCATCGGATCCATTTGATAATGAATGCCTCTCAGCACACCCGCCTTTGATACAGAGTGATTATCTTGCACGAAATCGACGGTCGACAGCCCTAACTTCATACGAAATCGCTCTAAATTAAAACTCTCGTAAAATAAACCCCGCTCATCTTCGAAAGTCATAGGCTCGATTAATTTAACGCCGGGTAACTCCGTATCAGTCAATATCACGCTTAAAATCCTCTACCATTTGCATGAGGTAACGACCGTAATCACTATTTTTTACTTGGTCTGCACGCTCAATTACTTCATCAGGCTGAACCCATCCTTTATGCAGCGAAATTTCCTCAGGACAATGAATTTTCACGCCTTGTCTGTGCTCGATCGCTTGAACATATTGCGCAGCTTCAGACAAACTTTCGGGCGTTCCTGTGTCAAACCACACATGCCCGCGATCTAAGCGCTCAACGTGCACACTAGATTGCGACAAATACATATTATTTAACGCAGTAATTTCTAACTCGCCTCGTGCTGAGGGNGTCAATGAATTAGCAAGACTTGGTGCCTCTTCATCGTAAAAGTANAGCCCTGTCACTGCATANCTGGATTTAGGTTTACTGGGCTTTTCCTCGATCCCGAGCAATCGACCATCTCGATTAATCTCAGCCACGCCGTAACGCTCAGGGTCATGAACCTGACACGCGAATAGCGTGAGGTGTCTCGTCAAATCTAATGAGATCTCCTGAAGTTTTACACCAAAGCCTGCCCCGTGAAAGATGTTATCCCCAAGAATAAGCGCACACGGCGCACCGGATAGAAATTCTGCCCCGATAATGAGTGCTTGAGCGATACCGTCTGGTGAGGGCTGAACGGCATATTGAATTTCAACACCCCACTGAGCACCCGTACCTAACAAACTTTCAAAACGAGGAAGGTCCTCAGGCGTTGAGATAATCAATATCTCTCGAATACCTGAGAGCATCAGCGTGGAGAGTGGATAGTAAATCATCGGCTTATCAAAAACCGGTAATAACTGTTTAGAAACCACATTTGTCATGGGGTACAAACGCGTCCCTGAACCACCTGCGAGTATGATGCCTTTTCGTTCTTTCATTTCAAAAAATCTTTTATGATTAATTCATCAATTGTACCGTCAACACACTTTTTCCAAGTTGGTATTGGATTCGTTATGATCCGCTGTAATTTCTCGGTATTCAGTCTGGAGTTTGATGGCCGTTTCGCACGCGTAGGATACTCGTCGCTACTAACGGGTTCAACATTACTTGCACTACATCTTAACGAAATACCCTTCTCTGAAGCTCGCTTAATTGCATAAACTGCGACATCAAACCAGCTCCCTTTCCCAGATGAGCAAAGATGATAGATGCCGCTATCCACCTGGGTAACAGCATCCCTTTTAATCAAATCTTCTGTTACTTGACCAATGAGCTCAGCACTCGTCACAGCACCGATCTGATCATTGACAACTTTGAGTTTGTCTTTGTTTAGGGCATGCTTGAGTATCGTCTTTATAAAATTCTTACCTATCGCTGATATGACCCAACTCGTGCGTAGAATTACAAAACGACATCCAGTGCTTTGAATATAGGTTTCACCTTTAAGTTTAGATTTTCCGTAAACCGTAGCAGGATTGGTTTCATCTTCCTCTTTGTATGGTCTTTTTTCTAACCCATCGAACACATAATCCGTAGAGTAATGCACCAACAGTGCGCCATATTTTTTTGCACAAGAAGCAAGAACGCTAACCGCCGTAGCATTAACCTGGTAGGCCAAATCTTCTTCTAACTCTGCTTGATCGACGGACGTATAGGCTGCAGCATTGATGATGTGCGTAGGCTTAACCTCATTGACAAGCTTCTCAATTGTTTGAAGTCGAGAAAAATCTGCTTCTTGACGCTCAACAATCTGAACATCACGATTTAAATGAAATCGCTTTTTCAATGCAGTACCGACCTGACCCGAACCGCCGAATATTAGGGTTTTCATCCGTATTGTTTTACTACCCATTCTCTGTATGCGCCACTCCGTACGCGGTCGATCCAGCCTTGATTATCCAAGTACCATTGCACAGTTTCTTTAATTCCGCTCTCGAAGGTCTTTTTAGGACTCCATCCCAACTCTTTGTTAATCTTAGTAATGTCCACCGCATATCGCCGATCATGTCCAGGCCGATCGGTAACATGCTTGATCAAATGTTTGTAAGACTCACCACTCGCTGATGGCCGCAATTCATCAAGCGCCTCGCACACTTTTCGTACGACCTCTAAATTAGTCTTTTCAGACTCGCCTCCAACGTTATAAGTCTCTCCAACAGCACCGCTATTTAGAACACTCTGAATTGCTTCACAATGATCCGTCACGTACAACCAGTCTCTAACCTGTTGGCCATCACCATATACCGGTAAATTTTTTCCATCCATCGCATTCAATATTATCAACGGAATCAATTTTTCTGGGAATTGATAAGGCCCATAATTATTAGAACAATTCGTTGTTAAGGTCGGAAAACCGTAAGTGTGATGATAAGCTCGAACTAAGTGGTCAGAGGATGCCTTGCTTGCACTGTAGGGACTATTGGGCTCAAAACGATTTGTTTCTGAAAATGCTGGGTCTTTGGCATCTAAAGATCCGTAGACCTCATCCGTGGATACCTGGAGAAAACGAAAAGCACCCTTCTCTTGTTTGGTAAGCGTATTCCAATAATCCTTACTGACATTAAGCAGGCGAAATAACCCCACCACATTGGTCGTAATAAAATCCTCTGGAGACACAATCGAACGGTCAACATGAGACTCAGCTGCAAAATTGATGATAGCTCTAGGTTTATGTGTGGTTAGTAGATCATTAATGAGGTCGGTGTCTCCAATGTCACCTCTAATAAATGTATAACCGCTAGAACCATCAACACCTGAGAGGTTTTCTGAGTTTCCCGCGTAAGTCAATTTATCGAGATTAACCACACTTGCATCATCCGATTGCAATAGATTACGTATAAAGTTTGATCCGATGAAACCAGAACCACCTGTTACCAATATCGTCATGTTTTTTGAATTTTTTTGCGTTAGTAAGGTCTTTAAGTAATCTATGACAAGTTGTAGTCACTGGGCAAATGTTCAACTACAACCCTAAAAGGATTCTAATATCCAACTTAATTATAGAGGATCATGTAGCTATGACACCAACAAGGCACACAGAGACCCACATCGATGACTGTTAAGGTTATCCTCTGGTTCAGGAACGATTTGCGGCTATCGGACAATCCTGCGCTGGTGAACGCAGTCCAAACGGGTGATGTGTTACCCATCTACATCTATGATAACGCACACCCTCACGACGCTCAGCCGGGGGCAGCAAGTCGAGTTTGGCTTCATTATTCCCTAGAGAAGCTTAATGAAAGCTTGGATGGACACCTCGCGTTATTCAAAGGGGATCCGCTGGAGATAATTCCTAACATCGTAGAGCAGTACGGGGTATCGCATGTTAACTGGAACCGCCAATACGAACCCTGGGCCATGCGCCGGGACACAATCGTCAAGAAACGTCTAAAAAAGTTGGGTGTACATGCCGAGTCACACAACGGATCACTCCTCTGGGAACCGCAGACTATCAATAAAGCTGATGGAACACCCTACCGCGTGTTCACCCCTTTTTATCGCAAAGGATGCTTAAATGCGATGGAACCAAGAATCCCGACGGCGGCGCCAACGAGTATTAAGTACTTAAAACACCAACAACGCGGAACAATAGAGTCCCTAGGGTTGCTTCCTCGAANACCATGGCACGAACCGCTTCTAGATCATTGGGAAATTGGAGAACGAGGGGCTCACAAACGCCTTCGGTCGTTCATTAAGAATGGTATTGATCGGTATAAGGAAGGACGTAATTATCCCTCTAAGCCTTATGTTTCATACATATCCCCTCACCTCCATTTCGGAGAACTATCTCCCAATCAGGCCTGGCACCAGGCCAGAAGCTTACCTGCGGACGCAAACGTGGATCACTTTTGCAGTGAGCTTGGATGGAGAGAGTTTTCCTACAACCTACTTTTTCATAATCCAGATTTACCCACTCAAAATTTACAAAAAAAATTCGATAACTTTCCTTGGAGTACTGATCTTGATCTGCTCAAGGCGTGGCAACAAGGCCTTACAGGGGTGCCATTTGTAGATGCAGGCATGCGTCAATTATGGGCCACAGGAACCATGCATAACAGAGTCAGGATGGTGGTTGGCTCGTTCCTCGTTAAAAATTTATTACTCGATTGGCGACACGGTGAGCGATGGTTCTGGGACTGCTTGTTTGATGCTGACTTAGCGAATAATAGTGCTGGATGGCAATGGGTGGCGGGATGCGGTGCCGATGCGGCACCTTACTTCAGAATTTTTAATCCGGTAACACAAGGTCAAAAATTTGATGGCGCTGGTGAATTTATACGGCAGTATATTCCAGAGATTAGCGACCTTCCTGACAAGTACTTGTGCAATCCCTGGGAAGCCCCAGAAGAAGTGTTAGAAGCAGCTAATGTTAAATTAGGAAAAACCTACCCTAAACCTGTCATTGACCTCTCAAGCTCAAGATCAATGGCTCTAGAAGCATTCGCATCAACTAAAGAATAATCACGCTCAAAATTGAAAGGCAAAAACACCATGCTCCGAAGAGATGCACTAAAAGTGATAGCAATGTCTTCATTATCGTTCTTACCATTAAACATTAAAGCGCAAAATAAAACCTTAATTGAAGTCTGGAAAAGTCCTACTTGTGGTTGTTGCAAAGACTGGATCACTCACCTCGAAGATAATGGATTTGAAGTCACACATTACGACACAGGAAATAACCGTGTTCGCGCACACGTGGGAATGCCACAGAAATATGGTTCTTGCCACACTGCAATTATTGACGGATACGTTATCGAAGGGCATGTGCCTGCAAAAGACATTCGCAAATTGCTCAAGCTAAAGCCCACCGCCGTCGGACTATCTGTTCCAGGGATGCCCGTCGGCACTCCAGGTATGGATGGACCTCAGTATCAAGGACGCCAGGACCCCTATGACGTTTTACTTATTCTAGGCGATAACCATGAGATATTTACAAGTTACCGAGAAAACTAAAGAAATTAAACCTAATACTTAGGGTAAATTGCGTTCCATAATTTTTTTCGCCTCTAGGATCTGAAGATCGGTCATTTGATTTTCCAAAAGTTGAATCATGGCGTCTGCACCCGGCTCTCCAGCAACCACTGCTCTAGCAAACCAAACGTATGCATTCAGATAATCAGTGTTCATATTCCTATCGTAACCACCGTAGTACCATTGCCCAAGCGCATATAAGGCTTTGGAATGATTTTTTTTCGCAGCTCTTTTACACCAATATCGAGATTCAAGCGCGTTAGCCTCAACACCAATGCCTTCTCGGTAGAGAATGCACAACCAATACTGCGCCTCTAAGTGCCCTTTTTGGCCAGCTCGCAAATACCATTTAACTGCCTCGATACGATTACGTGATACGTTTTTACCCTCATGATATGCAACTGCAAGACAGTACTCAGCATCAACATTACCGTTACTGGCCGAAATATCCAGAGACTCGATTGTGAGCGTTCCATCGGATCCAAAAATCGATACGCAACGGTCATAATCCTCATCGCAGATTGCGGAAAACGGAAACCATACCAAGAGTACAAAAACAGTAAAAGAAAAGCGGGTGTGTTTTGAAACGAAGCGCCGCTTAAAGTTAAAACATTTAAAAAACATTATCTACGGATACGAAATTAATAGCGCAACAAAACAAGTTATGGCGAGTGTCGTTCAAGCAATTTCTTTGCTTCTAATATTTGAAGATCCGTCATCTGACGTTCCAGCAAGCGGATCATATCCTCACCGGCTTCATCACCAGCCATTACAGCTCTTGAAAACCAGATGTACGCATTCAGATAGTCGGTAAATTTGTTACGCCCATATCCACCGTAATACCATTGGCCTAGTGCATAAAGCGCATTAGCGTGGTTTTTCTTGGCTGCTCTTTGACACCAATATAGAGATTCAAGCGCATTCGCTTCAACACCGATCCCCTCTCGATACAGGATGCATAGCCAATACTGAGCCTCCAAATGCCCCTTTTGACCAGCTCGCAGATACCAAACAGCGGCTTCAGCGCGATCCCGAGCAACGTTCTTACCCTCATGGTAAACAACCGCCAAACAATACTGTGCTTCAACTAAGCCCTCCTCTGCTCTTTGCTGAAGACTAGTCAACGATAAGACACCATTATCCCCGAAGTTAATAACGCATCGGTCATAATCCTCATCACACATCCCAAGCATCGGAAATACAAACAAAATTATTCCAATCAACCGAACAAACAGGCCGCTATGTGTTGTGGCATCTCTCATTTGATTTAATCACAAGATCAACGTTAAAGTACATAGAGTCTAACATTTACCCTATGGTTCGCTATCGATTTTAAATTTTATTAATAGAAAAATAGGCAATGAGATAAAGGATGATACCTCGCCTGAAGAGCAAATTTCGAATAGATCAGTCGACAGTTAAACTTAGATTTTTTGGTAGGCTTTAACCAAAAATACTTTTACAAAAACAAAGAATAGCAACTGCACTCCCAACATTTAGAGACTCAACTTGGTTATCCAAGGGAATCGAGGCAATGCTATCCGCCTTTTTCAAAAGGTTATCACTTAAACCACTCCCCTCACCGCCAACTAATAGAAGAACTGAACCCTTAAAGTTAATGGCGTCAATATTTTGACCTTCCAAGCTTGACGTCCCTATTGTTCGACCGGGAAACTCATCCACCACCGACGCTAAATCAGAGTCTTCACGAATGTTCAAGCGAAACTGGGCCCCCATCCCACCGCGCAAACATTTTGGCGAGAAAGCATCCGCAGTTCCCGACGATAAAAATACTGTATCCACAGAAAACGCTGCCGCAGAACGCAAAATAGATCCTAAATTACCGGGGTCTTGAATACCTTCTAGAGCAAGAGCGAACTTTGACTTTTTCGTTAATTGTTCTTTATGGTTAATCCGTCCAACCGCAACGATTCCCTGTGTCGTTTTAGTCGTATTAATTTTATTAAAAACATGCGACTCGACCAAAGTAATTGGTACCGATTGAGGTGCATCTTGAATGAGCGCAGTAATTTCCTCGTTGGTAACGGGATCTTCTACTAATATTTGGACATCCTGAACCCAACCATGTCGAAGACACTCTTGAACCAAATGAATGCCATCAAGAACAATTTGCCCGGATTCTCGGCGCGCTGAGCGAGATTTAATTAATTTTTGAATCCTCAGAATCGTTTTATTGTGCGCGGAGCGAATTAATTCCATCGATTTTTACCGAGCATTATTAGTCAAATATTTTGTAAAAATTCAGCTGTACAGAGTGTACAGGAAGTGGAGAGAAGATCCCTATGAGCATTTTAATGTTTAGTGGTGCCCAGGGCCGGAATCGAACCGGCACGCCTTTAAGGGGCCCGGGATTTTAAGTCCCGTGCGTCTACCAATTTCGCCACCCGGGCGCACCAAACACTGAAAAACGCCACAACTATGAATGGAGGCGGGAGTCGGAATCGAACCGGCGTCCACGGCTTTGCAGGCCGCTGCATAACCACTCTGCCATCCCGCCTATATTGTCACAGTAGTGTTTCAATTTAGCCGTTATATAACCGCTTAACTTCAGGCGCTCAAACCAAAAAAGGAAAACGGTACTGGTGGCAACAGGGCCACTTTAAATACCCATTTTCCCAATTAAATCTTTGGAGCGGGAAACGAGGCTCGAACTCGCGACCTCAACCTTGGCAAGGTTGCGCTCTACCAACTGAGCTATTCCCGCTTTAAGAGGCGATGATTTTAGGGCCATTTGACGTTTAATGCAAATCCTGAGTGCAAGTAATTGATTGATTGATAGTATTTTGGAAAGGGTCAAGACATCCTTATTCTATGAAGTTCGTCTTATTATGATCAATACCCCTCGGGCAGGACACTACTGTCCTCCCACTAGAACAAAAGCCGCCCCAATTTATTCATTATTTGTCGCCAAGATTACCGTTGCTTTTTTTATGTAATAAAACATAGACCATACTGTCAGGACAACGGCGATATAGACAAGTATTGTGCCTAAAATATAGGTTGGGATAAAGTAAATGGGTTCAAATAAAAACAAAAGAATTATCGCTATCATTTGCGCCCCAGTCTTCAGTTTGCCAATGTAGGACACCGCAACTCCGCGACTCTCGCCAATAATCGCCATCCACTCACGTAGTGCTGAAATAGCGAGCTCTCGACCAATAATAATAGCCGCAACAAATATACCGACTCGATCTAACCAAACTAGAATCACTAATGCAGTAGTCACCATTAATTTATCTGCAACAGGATCTAAAAACGCACCAAATCTCGTCGTTTGATTAAATCGACGAGCCAAATAACCATCTAACCAATCGGTAATAGCAGCGAGAGTAAAGATTAACGCAGCAGTTAAGTTCTTGCCCGACGAAGCAAGCATGCCGTCAGGTATATAGAAAACAACAATGAGTAACGGGATCAAAAGAATCCGTCCCCACGTCAATATATTTGGTAAAGATAAGCGCATAGATAGTCATTAATGTAACTGCCGATAGATATGTTCTGCAAGTTTCTTACTGATGCCATCCACTTTAGCAATCTCTTCAACACCAGCTGCAGCGACTTCTTTCACTCCACCAAACTGTGACAATAGACGCTGCCGTCTTTTAGCCCCAATACCTTCGATATCCTCAAGTCGTGACTGGGTTCGTTTTTTATCTCGTCTTTTACGATGTCCTTGTATCGCGAATCGATGTGATTCATCCCTAATCTGTTGAATTAAATGCAGCGCAGAATCACTGGACTGAAGATTGATAACCTCACCCGTTCTTGCGTTTATTAAAGTCTCCTCTCCTGGCTTACGCTCCTCACCCTTAGCCACACCAACCACCAAAAGGTCATCTAAGTTAAGCTCACTTAGCGCGCTTAAAGTAGAAGATAACTGCCCTTTACCACCATCAATCAAGATGAGATCTGGCAACTTACCTTCTCCAGAAATAATTCGTTGGTAACGCCTCGATACAACCTGATTCATTGCTGCGTAGTCATCACCGGGTGTAATGCCCTCAATATTAAATCGCCTATATTCTCCGTGCTGCATGTCACCACGATCGTAAACGACACAGGATGCGACAGTCGCCTCACCCATCGTATGACTCACGTCAAAACATTCAATTCTTTCCAATTGGCCCTCCAAACCCAAAGCTATTTGGAGTGCCGCGAGTCGATCTTCCTGAGTCTCCTTTGTTAGTAGTCGCTGTTGGATTGATAATTC
>JGI20151J14362_10000812_pt1 | contig 23120 bp, 18 predicted proteins | sample COG_01_FD_14362 | JGI IMG/M metagenome (IMG submission 14362)
GCGATGACGCGATCCGCGTCGATCGTCTTCATCCGCCGCGTCTGTTGCGCGATCTTGGTGTAATGGAGGAACCCTTCGTCGTCCACGGCGTCGCATAACGTCTTGCTCACCAGCCGAATGTCCTTGAGGGAAGAGACCGGGGCGTGCGCGAGGATGCGCTGCCACACCTCCTTCGGTATGGGATCCGCGCTACCCTGATGAAGCTTTGGGGCACCCGCCGCGAACGCGGAGTGGAGGGACGCCTGCCTGGACGCTTGCCTGGACTTCTTGGTCCGTTCGTCCTTCTCCCGCTTGAGCCGTTGCTTCTCTCGCCACGCCAGCTCTTCCTCGCTCACTGGATCCTGTTCCTCCTTTGGTGCCTTCTCTTCGGCGGACGTCTTCAGCCTCTTCGCCGGTGAGTCGTCCTCGTCGTCCCCCGTCAGGTCGACGGTGTTCATGATCGAGGACGCGCTGGTGAAGAGCGATGAGGACGCCGCGCCCCTGGACACATCCGCCAGCGCCCGGCTCGCCGATTGAAACGACCCGCCTGGTTTATTCCATCCAGCGCCCGAGGCGGTGGTGAAGCTGGAACCTCCACCGCGAGACACCGGGGCCGCGGGAGGGTCATCCTTCGCGACGGNCNGTGTCTCCGGCTTGGGCTTGGGCTTGGGAGCCNCGCCCGCGAAGCCGAAACCTGCGAATGAAAGGGCGGAACGAGACGCGTCAGNGGACGAGTTGCTTCATCGGATATGGAGAGAGATCTGAGATGTCCGCTCGCGGGGCTCGCTTCTTCTTGTGGGGTCGCACCCGCTAGCGAACGCTGCCCGGGGTCGGGTTTGAGCTTCCCTCCTCGGGGCATGGCGCTCGGCGACGCGCGGGGTTGATGCGCGTTCCCACCGACCCGCCAGCGCGCCTCTATGGAGGGCGGTCCCTTCAACGTGGGCACCCCCAAAAACTCAACCTGGGCACTCGCTCCACCAAACATTTTTCCGTTGCTCGTGGTCAAAGCTCGCCCATTCCTGCGCGCACGACGCACGCGAACGGCGCCATGGGTATCTTCGACGATGCTCGAAAACCCAGCGCGATGACTGCGGCGGGTCCATCCTTCCCGTGGCAGCCCCCGAACCTGTACCAGCATCTCATGGAGCTCCGCGCGCAGGGCCGCCTGAGGGATGAGGATTTAGCCGAGATGCCTGACGCGGCCTTCATCGACAAGTACGGCGCCGACGCGTACTGGGAGCGAACCAGGGGCGAACACGCGACGTCGTCTGGAGCATCGGGAGGAGGAGGACACGACGGGGGCGTCGCGGAGGCGATGGGAGGCGCGTACGTGCGTCTTCCCGAGCCCGTCGACGAGTACCCCGACCACGAGAACGCACCGCCCGAGAGCTGGCACGGGGCGGGCGGCGTGAAACGCGCCCACGGGACGCATGAGGCGGCCAAGCCCCGGGTCGACTGGAGCAACCCGACGCTTCCCACGCTCGGCGACATCAAGGCGGCGGGCGCGACGAGGCTGGAGGCGCGCAACTCACCGGGGTTCAGGGCGCTCGCCGACAGGCTCCAGCTCGCGGGTGAGAGGGGCGCGAACGGCGGCATGTCGGGGTTGACCAGAGTCGCGCCCGGGGGGGTGCCGACGTTCAGGGGCACGCCGCCTCCCTCGCACGGCTCGGACGCGACCGTGATGCTGGCGAGGACGGACGGCGCGCCGCGGTACGCGCAAGAGTGGAGCGGCGACAGCTGAGATATGTACTCTTAGGTGGTTAATACAAAGGCGCGCACAGCTGTGCATCTATTTCTCGGAGAGGATTGCGCCCGACGTGGGCTTGCCCGCCGCGTCGATCTTCTCCCACACGTTACCGTCCGGGAACTCGATGCCCACGCCGTTCCACTTGCCCGTGAATGACTCCCCGCTGCCGTCCTTCTGGTCAAAGTCGATCAGGATGCTGGCGTCGTCCTTCGCCACGACGCCCTTGATGGACCAGAGGGTGATCTTTCCGGCGTCCACCGCCTGGGACTCGTTCTTCTTCTTGTAGCCGCGGCAGCCTCTGCCCTTGGCGAAGGGAACCGGGTCCACGCCGGAGATGACGCCGTTCGCGTCGATCTCGCGGGGGCAGTGGGGGTGGTTGGGGTCGATGTATTTGCCCGCGAACACGGTGGACGCGTCGGCGGGATCGACGGACGAAACGAACACGGTAGCTGCCAAGAATCCGGTGAGCACCGCCTTCTTGCCGGACTCGATGACGGAGTGGGGAACGGCCTTAGCGACGACGGCGCGGCCGGGGCGCGTCTTCGAGGCCTTCGAGGGCGCAGCGAGCGCCTTGGATGCGGTCTGTGTCACGGCGAACATGGCTCGAGTGCGGTGTACAGTGCCTTATCCAACAACATCGGAATGAATCTGAGCTGGATTTCGGCACCGAGTTTTATATTCCGCGCCTTTTTTTTGAAATGTTGACCACAACCAAACGAGCGCCATGGCGGGCAAGGCGAAGGGAAAGAAAGGCGAGGCCACGGAGACCAGGTCTAACATCGCGGAGGATGCGCTGGGGCGCGTCCTCGACGGGCTCGAGACCACCGAGGAGAAGCTCGCGGCGCTCTCCTCCAAGTTCATCGAGCAGCACCAGGATCTGAGAAAGGCGAGCAGGGGACGCGACGAGGCGGAGGGCAAGGTGGGCATGGCGCTCGTGGAGCGCGATGCCGCGCGGCAGGAGCTCGCCAAGAACGTGGAGATGAACGAGAAGCTCCAGAAGCTCTGCCGAACCCTCCAGGACGCCAACAAGGAAACCTCCACCCTCCTCCGCGAGCGCGAGGACACGCAGATCAAACTGCGCGAGGAGCTCCAGGCCAAGTTCGACGANGGCCTCGGCGCCGTCAGCGCGCGCATCGAGGAGTCCGCGTCCGTCAGGGACGACCTCATCAAGGAGAACGATACCNTGCGGGACCACCTCAAGAAGCTCGTGGCGCGCGGTGACCTCCAGGAGGANACCTACAACAAGGCGCGNGACGCGTTCGACCTGGAGAAGCAGCTCCTAGAGGCGAGGCTCGCGGAGGCAGCCGCGGTGAACGAAAACCTGGTGGCCCGTCTGGACAAGCGGGAGGAGGAGAGCAAGGGGTACTTGGACCAGCTGACATCGTACGCGGACAAGTTTGGGGATTTCCAAGGTGTCATCTCGCAGAGCAACGAGCATTTCACTCAGTTCAAGAAGGAGATTGCCGACCTCTCAAAGAAGCTCATCGCGTCGGAACAGGCGCAGCGGGAGATGGAGAAGAAGACTCTGAAGAGCGACGTGGCGATGATCAAGCTGCTGGAGGAGCGGGAGGCGCTGACGATGCAGTGCGGGGGGCTCAAGGCGCAGAAGGACAAGCTGGAAGGTCTCTGCCGAGCGCTCCAGAAGCAATCCATCGGCGACAAGGAAAACAACGCCAAGCCGCCCGAGCAACAAGCCGTCGTGTGAGTCAAGAACCAAACAGAAATCGTCCCAGTGCGGGCACGACTCACGCGTTGTCAAAGCTAACTCACCATCACGACACACGCACACACATCACTCGTCGTCGTCGTCTTCCTCCTTGGACTCCGCGTGTCTCTGCCTGTGCTCCCGCCCGTCCTCTATCATCCGCCTCACCACCATCTCGGCGTATTCTTTTCTCCTCCAACCTTCCGAGTCCCTCGCGTCGTCTCCCCCGTCCTCGTCGTCGTCGTCCCCCTTCGCGCCCCGGCACACCTTCCCGCACTCGTTCAACGCCAGCTCCAGCCCCTCCGGCGTCATGCGCGTACCTCCGTAATGGTCCAGTCCCATGAACGTGCGCACCGGGTCGCGGTCTTTATACACGAGCAGCGTCGGCATGTTTCGATCGGGGTACCCCGGGATGCATTCTTTGCCCGGTATCGAGGTGAACTTGGTGTGAGGGTGTTTCCGCGCGAGCTCGGCGTACGCGGCGGCGAGTAGCTCGCACTCGCGGCATTGTGGCCGGTGGAGGAGGACGAGGACGTAGTGCTCGGATGACGGGTCGGTGACGTGCGCCATGAACGAGTCGCGCGTGATGTCGACGACCGATCCGAACCGAGGGATCGCCGCCGCGGTCTTCATCTCCTCCAGCCGCTTGCGCCTGTACTCCTCCAAGAACGTGTCGTCCGCGAAGGCATCCTCGTCCTCCATCGCATGAAGCTGGTCCATCCCCCGGGCGGCGTCGATATGGGCGGTGCCCCCCGCGCGCCCGCCCCGTTCCACCGCCGCCCGTAGCCCTCGATCCTCCGCCGGGGTGAACGCATCGGGGACGAACTTCTCGGGCGCCGGGGGTTTGTTGCCGTACTGGCGCTGGAGGTCGTCCCACTCGGTGGTCTCACCCTCGGGGCCGCGGTACACCACGTGGCCGAAGTCTTCCCCCATCGAAGGTGCCCTCGCCTCTGTCGCCTTCCGATGTTAATTTATCGCGTTGTTAGTAGATTCCGGTTCGGCAGTTCGGGCGCACTCCGCGAAGCACGGGCCACCATGGGATGCCTCTCTTCGAAACCCGCGGACCCGCCTCCATCTCGGGGTATACCGGCGGATACCCGGGAAGATCGAGCCCCCGCGCGTCAGCCCGAACCGGCCCGGCCCGTCGCGCCCGCCGCTGACGTCAGGCCTCCCCCGCCCCAGCCCGGCGGCGGTCCCGCCGTGAGCCCGATCACGGTGGAGTCCACCCGCAAGATGATCACCTTCATCAATCACGCCGAGTCCATGGATTGGCCCGGGCCGGAGTCCCCCAAGTGGCAGCACACCTCCGTCCAAACCAGCGGAGCCTACTCGTTCACCAAGATGGGCGAAAAGGTCGAATGCGAAGGGACCGTCGCGTCCGGACTCGCGAAATTAAAGTCCAACCCCGCCAAGTACCTCGCGTGCATGTACCAGAGCGACATGGTGGACTGGCCCACAGACCAGCAGCGGTACACCCTCATCGAGCGCGAGGGCACCGAGGGTCTCAAGTACAAGGACGGCGACGTCTTCACGGTGGAATTCGCAAATTACCAGGCCCTTCCGCACGTCACGCGGGTGGACATCGAGTCCGTCGACGACGGCGTGACGATGCAGATGACCCACCGCGGCGCGTTGATCCACGGCCCGTCCAACGCGCCCATCTGTCCCGGCCGCGGCATGGGGATACTGGACCGACCGGGGATCAAGATCATCGAGAACGTGGACCCCGGCGACATCCACCAGGGCGGCGTGGGCGACTGCTGGCTGCTCTCCGCCATCTCCGCGCTCGCCGAGTTCGACGGCGCCGTCTTCGAGCTGTTCAAGAATACCCCGGACATGCACGAGATGCCCCGGCCGGGACCTAACCGGTACCACGTGACTTTGTACGATCTGAAGACGTGGCGCCCGGTGGACGTGGTGGTCGACGAGAGGCTCGCGGCTAACCCAAAGAACCCTGGATCCCTCTTCGGCGCTAAACCGTCGATGGACGGCGAGCTCTGGGCGTGTTACCTGGAGAAGGCGTTCGTGGCACACTGCGGCGGCTGGGACCACATCGAGGGCGGGGTCCCGCCGCGCGCGTGGGCGATGCTCACCGGTTGTAAAGACCAGTACACGATCACGGAGGAGGCTTCTGGAAAGGACACGGGAAAGTGGACCTGCTGGGGCAACTACAACAAACAACGCGACTTCTACAACGAACTTGAGAACAGCAGCAAAGGGAAGCAACCGCCGATGTGGCAGCAGGACTGGCCCGCCGTGGGTGGCGGCGGCGAGGGTGCCATCGTCGGCGAGGAGCTCTTCCGAAAGATAGTCGCGTGGGACCAGGAAGATTTCATCATCGGATGCGCCTCGGGTGGGCAATTCGACTCGGTGAAACACGACGGTATCGTCGACGGGCACGCGTACACCGTGCTTCAGGCGTTCTCCGACGTCGCGGGTAGCGGCGTGGATCTGGTTCAGGTGAGGAACCCGTGGGGCACGGGCGAGTTCGAAAAAGGGATGTGGACCGACATCAACGGACTCGCGTCGGGCTGGCAAAAGTTTCCCAAGGTCAAGGCTCAGCTCAAGCCGAAGGTGGCGGAGGATGGGCTGTTCTGGATGAGCAAGGAGGAGTTTTACAAGTACTTCAAGACCGTGTACGTGTGCGCGAAGAGCATGAAGGTGTACAAGGTCGACTGAGAGACCTGTATCGTGCATCTAATCTACTAAGTTAAGTGTCGAGTGTCATCAGAACGTCACGCCCTGGGAACGCCCTCGCTCTCGCTGAGCCTTGCGGGTCACCATCGTGGTCGCGCGCGCGAAGAATTGCTCCTTGCTGAGCTCCCTGATGAACTCCAAGTACGGCTCCAGCTCGATCTTCTTCGCGCCGAGCGCCTCGTCCAGGTAATCCATCGCGTCCTCCAGCGCCTGATCCTTGGCCTGCTCCTCGAGGATCTGCTCGGAAATCGCATCCTCCGGCGGAAACGCCGCATCCGCAATGTCCGCGTCCTTACCCCCTCCCCCGTCGGCACCCCCGTCGGCACCCCCGTCGGCACCCGACACCTTACCCTCGTTCTCCGCGACCCACTCCTCGAGCGCCACGGTCGCCGCCTGCATGCCCCCGATGCGATGCTCCCACGCCCCGCGCTCCGCCCGCGACGCCCGCAGCGCCTTCTCGATATCCTCCCGCCGCCGAGCCAACTCCGCTTGCAACGTCAGCAACCGCTCAGCCTCCTCGCCGCTCTGCGCGCGGAGCACGTCCAGCTCCGAACGCAGCCGGTCGCTCAGCGCGGTGATCGCGCGGGCTTTGAACGTGCCCTCCGCCACGGACAGACCGCCGGCGAGGACGTGCGGCGAAGGCTGTTGAATATTCTGTCGCGTTTGTGAAACAACCCTCGAAGAAGAAGCCGCGGGTTCGCCGACACCCGGGGGCGGCGCCGGTCGCTGGTGATACTCCGCCCAAGATGATGGCGCCTGCGATTGGTGCTGCGGCGCCTGTACCTGCGCCTGCGGCTGCGGGGGCGGGGGCGGTGGCGGCGGCTGCGATTGGATGCGGGTCTGCGAACCCAATAATCCGCCGCTCGGCCGGTCGCTGGGGGGCGGGGGATAGAGCGGGGTTCGCGCGGCGCCCGGGTTAGCGGCGCCCGGGTTTAACCCTACACCCGGGGGCGGCGGCGGGTGGCCGGGCCGTTGGGCGGTGGACGGGGATGACGTGTGCGGCGGGGACGGTGGAACGTACCCCGCCGGTTTGGCGAAGAGCGGCGGTTCGGCTCCGAACGCTTCCGACAGCGTTCCCGCCATCTCCGTCAGGTTGCTCCGTGGGTAGCTCCACCGTTCGCCGTACGGGACGCGCACGAGCCCGCTCCCGTCGACGCACGAGTGTCCTGGCTTGATGATCATGTTGCTCGTCGGGGTGACGTAGCAGATGGGCTGCGCGTGAGGGAACGCCTCGGGGAGGAACATCTTGAGCGGGATGTTGTACTTGACGCCTTGGTAGTAGATCGGGACGGTTCCCTCGGCGCGGAGGAGGTGGACGGTCCGGCCGTCGTTGTGCGTGAACGGTTCGTCGCGGACGCTCAGCGACGGGTACCTCTGCGGGGAACGAGTTGGAAATTGTCGGGTCAGCGAGGGTACGGGAACGAGAGAGCGGCGACGCGTCCGAGATTCGTATTAGGGTTGACGGCACTCTCGATCGAGTGGCGCGAGGTCGCACCTCGACGACCGCCAACAGCTGGTCCCTGACGGCGAATTTAAGCCGCTCATCGTAAGGAAGCGCGCCCGCCCCCGTCGCGGTGAGCTTCGCGTTGAGATAGTACTGCACCTGCGCGGACACCGGCATCTCGCCTGCGTCGACCGCGCTCCACTCTGTTCGCTACGAACCGCATCGAACGGGTCAAAATCTTGAGGCGAGAGTGACGAACGAAAAGTTAACACCGCGGGAGAGGCTCTCATCACGTCGACTCGGGCCAAACGTCACATCGAGAACGAATCATCAATAATCAATCATCAATCAATCATCTATTCCGCCCCTCCGCCTCCCACGCCTTGAGCTCCTCCTTCGCCTTATCCTCCGGAAACAGCACCTCGCTCGCCAGCCGCTCCGCCCACTCTTTGCCGAACCATCCCGCGAACATCGGGATGGCCGGATCGTGCGACCGCTGCCACATGTCGTGGAAATCCTGCGCCGCCGCCGACTCCGCGGGCGACAGGACCCGCGCGTACTTCCTAGAAGCCTTCGACGTCTTCTCGGACGAGGTCTTCAGCTCGACATCGTCCGATGGGGGCTCGACGGCCTCGGACCCGGTCTTGGCCGTCTTCTTCGGCGACTCGGCGGCTTCCTCCTCCTCGGAAGCCTTCTCAGCCTTCTCCGAACCCTTGACCGCGCTCTTGATGTTGTTGGCGAGCATCTGCGAGAACGAACCCGCCTTCGCGGTGAGACTCTCGCCGTGGCTCGCGTCCCACGCCTTCACCCACGACTCGTTACCCGCGTCCATCAACTCGAGCCAAACCCCCGCGTACGCCTTGACGGCGTCGAGCGTCTTGGCCTCCACCAGCGACACGCCGCATGTGGGGCGGGACGCTTCCCACTCCACGCCGCACACGTCCTCCGCCGTGATGGCGCCCAGGTCCTGCAGCGCGCCCGTGGCGTTCGCGGCGGTCACCGCGCAGTCCACCGCGACGTCCACTGGCACCGGCCTGGCGAACAGCATGGCGGGTGAAAAAAACTGGGCATCTTCGTAAAATCGATCGCTCGGTTCCACCAGGTTGAGCTCGCGGAATCTGGAGTCCCGGAGCGACGCGAGCGAGTCGACGTACCGGCCGAGGTAGTCGTCGGTACGGCTCAGGGGTTGAAGGTCGATGCCCACGAGGAGCTTCTTGCCGCCGTTGAGGCTGAGGAGGTCGACGCCGAGGAGGGGCGCGTCGCCCAGATTTCGCGGCTGATCGTCCTCGTCCTCCTCCGTGCCCGCGCACCGGGGGTAAAAGACGCAGTTGAGGATCTGCGTCTTTTCGCCGCCGTCGACGTAGGTGAACCGCGCCCTTCTGACGAACGGGGAGGTGTAGACCCACGTCTCGCTTCGCACCTTGCCCTCGATGGACGCGCTCGCCAGCTCCGGGGGCAACCGCACGGGCGTCAGCGGCCCCAAGGAACGATCCAACGTCTTGAACAAAAACTCCATGTGTTCTCTCCAGCAGACGGCCGCGGTGTCTTCCGGGAGGGACGCGAAGTGGACCGTGTCCGGGTTTCCCCTCGGATCGAACGGTGCCGCGGAGGAGCTCTCGTCGATCGCGGCGTCGCCCTCGTCGACGCTCCCGGTGCCGCCGAGCGTGTCCGCCGCGGCGCGCGGGGGCGCGACGCGTGAGTTCGAGTTCGTTGGGCGAGAGGCGGGGTAACGAGAACCCTGATCCGCCGCCCCGCGCCTCGGTCGCGCCCTCACGGCGTTCACGCGCCGGGTTTCACCCGCGCGCGCGAGCCGGGCGACGCCCATGGGCGCCACCGGCTGCCGCGACGTGCACGCCATCGCTCGGACGCCGACCTCGTGCGCTGTGTCTGCGCGCCCCGCTTTTGGAGCCCCGATATTTTCCCGGGACGTGGGCGTCCAGAGAGAATCTTCGGCAGAGAAGATACGCACGCGGTTTGACGGCAACATCACGTCGCACTTCACGGGACGATACTCGCGCGGACGTCCGATGGAAGGCGCGACCAAGATTTGCATGCGGTGCAAGCAGGAGCTCGAGAACAACCAGACGAACTATCCCCACGGCAGCAGCTGGTGCATCGAGTGCGCGCCCCCCGACAGCGACAGCGACTGAGGGCTTGTGAACAGAGCTGACGCTCGGAGAGAGCCCTTCGTCGAGTTGTGACACAGGCGGGAGTGAGGCTGAGGAGAGGTTCCGGTGGCACATCCCGCGGGTTCAGAGGCGTCGATCGTGAGTTGGAGGCATGCCGTGGATAGCACTGGGAGGCGGAGGGAGCTCGCCGTTCTGGCGACCGAGGGGAGGCGCCGGCGTGACCCGCCGGAGCCGATCGACGAAGGCTGCCGCTAACAACACCAATAATCCCTCGAGTGAGATCCCCAGAGGAGCGACGACCCGATGGCCCAACACCGCGGTCATCGCCTCCGTCGCCGTCGGCGCCGCCGCAAGCGTCGCCGCGGGCATCTCATTCACCACCCAGGGGCAGGGGGGGCTCGAGATGCGCGGGTTGACGCACGTCTTTGCGTCTCTATCGGGTTCATCAGTTGGTCCCGCGGCTAGCGCTCTGGGGTCGTCCAACGCCGCGATACCGTCGACGGACACAGCTGTGCGACCGCGTGATCCGACCCCTTTAGGCTCCGTCGACGCGGATACGCACGCGGCGGCGGTTAACGACTGGCACGAGCGCTGGCACGACGGGCGCATCGGCTTCCACCTCCCGCGGACCCATCGGCTCCTCATGAAGCACAAAAACTCACTCCTCGGCGAGGGCGTCACGTCGCCGCCCGAGCTCTCCAAGCGCGTGTTCGTCCCGCTGTGCGGCAAGGCGGTGGACATGCTGTGGCTCGCGGCGTGCGGGCACAGGGTGTACGGCGTGGACCTCAGCGGCGTCGCGGCGAAGCAATTTTTCGACGAGAGCGGTTTGCCCCGAACCTCGACAACCGCGGACCGGGCCCCGGGGGGAGTCACGGAGACGTGGAGCGCCGGGGTGCGCAGGGTGCACACCAGCGGGAACGTGGCGATCGTGGAGGGTGACCTGTTCTCGATCCGTCCGAACCCGGACCCACGGCCGGACGAGGAGAACAAGGGCTGGTTCGGCGGAGTCACGGTTGGATCCGAAGGCGAAAAAAAGTCGGCATCCGCCTCTGGGCCGTACGCGGGCAATAAGCCGGCGTCGGTCGAGGAGCTCGACGCGAGAGTGGGCGCGCAGGGTAGCATATCGTTCCGCGAGGAGGCTGTGAGGTTCGCGTCCGGCGGCGGGCCCGCCATGGACGCGGTTTGGGACCGCGGAGCGCTCGTCGCCGTCGAGCCCGAATTGCGAGAACGGTACGCAGACATCATTCACAAGCGCCTGGCTCCGGGAGGACGCATGCTGGTGGTGGGGGTATCGTACGACCCACATGCGGGGTGCGTCGGCCCGCCGCATAACGTCCCGCACGAGGAGCTCGTACGGCTGTACGAGTCGCGCGGGTGCGAGGTTACGTTGCTGGGCAGCGAGGAGGTGATTGACACGGCGCCGCCGCGGATGCGGGAGAAGATTGAATCCATGACGGAGAGCGTGTACCTCGTGCGTAAGCCGCACAGGCGCGGCAAGGGTGGGTTCCACCTACCGCGGCCCAGGTTGTGATTTCTTTAGTAGTCTAGTCTACAACACGCGTGTCAATACAAACAGAACGATCGAGTGGTGACGACTCCAGACTAAGCTAGCTACTAGTCTACACTACACTACACTCTCGCGCAGCTGCCCACGAAACAGGAACGAGGATTGGGAGTGATCTCCTCTCTTTTCATCGTCACCTTCTCCACCGTGAGCGGCGCCTTTCCCCGTCCCCGGCCCACGGTGACGTCCACGTCGGTGCCCGCGTCGCCCCTCAGAGCGTCGGCCACACCCTTCAAGCCCCCGAGGTCAGTCGTCGCAGCGCCGTCGACCTCCAAAATTTTGTCGTTTAGCATGAACCCGGCATCGTGCGCGGGGCCAGTCTTCTTCGTCGGTAGGAACTCCACGATGGCGGGTAACTTGTCGGGTCCGATGTAGATCTCGAGGCCGACACCGCCGTACGGGTCCGGCGCCGCGAATGCGGGCGGCGTGAACGCGAGTGCGAGTGCGAGTGCGAGTGCTCCATTCGTTAGGGTTGTTAAATGGTTGGTCCCGCACGCCGCGGCGACGACGCGGGTCGCACGCCTCGAGGAGGACTTCGCCGTTGCACTTGCCCTGACCGCCGTGATCCGAGACGTAGACGGGGCTATTGCATGTGTCGTCATGGTCGACGAGTACGTCTGTGCGTCGACCACTGGCTGAGCCCGCTGTTAGGAGCTGTGTTCTCGGAACAGAAGATGTCTCCACGGGAAAAGATTCTTCCCACCCTCGTGCGGTACTTTTGTCAGACGACACCACACACGCGTTTGCGCAAACACGACACGACACACGAATTTGAACCCTATCGACGCGAACGTACCAGGCCGCCGCTCATCGCGTCTAAACTCTGCCAAAGATGTCCGCTGGAGTCATCACCCCCCCGCGCCCCCGCACCCCGCGTATCTCGCGCATGGGCGGTGAGATCTCGAAAAAGTGCAGGCGTGTGTTTGTTTCCCCGCCCTCGCGCCTCGCGCGTCAACGTGGACATCTTCCGGACATCTCCGCCTCCAGAAGCGACGCCGACTGCTCGATGGACGACTCCAACGACCTCCTCGAGCCCATCCAAGCCCCAGAGGTGAGCCCTAACGCCCCGTCGCGTCACAATCTTCGATACCGTCGTATCGTTGCACCAAAGCCACGTGTCAGACGAACGAGAGGCTCTGAAACGCTCCAAGCTGTCACGCAAANNTTCGAACNGAAATGANNTTNCCGAGCTGACACNNGTTTACCCACACCCCNACTCNCAGGACCATNCGTTCCCTCTATCGACGACCCCCGCGCGATGGATCCNGTCCGTCCGAGCGAGCCCCGGCCGCTCGCTGCGCCAAGCCGCCAACTGCTTCGCCCTCGGCAGCGCCGCTTACGTCCTCCGCTACTCCGTATTCGCCGAGGCGACGACTTTTTCAACCACCGAATGGCCCGCGTCGCACGGTGACCCTTCGTCGATCGCTCGAGACGTGATAGACCTCGCGTCCGCGTCGCTGTACACCCTCGGGTCCACGTTATGGCTCCACCAGACCATGCTGCGGGAACGCATCAGCGTCGACACCGCCATCGACGACAACATCGACGACAGCATGGACGAGCAGTCGGCGGCGTTGGAGAAAAATTCACCCACTTGGGATGAATTCTCGACGCTTTTTTCAAAGCACCCGGTGGTGACCTCGGTGGTGCTGTTCCTCTGCGGGTGCGCGCTCGACGACGTCATCTCCCTCTCCGACGTCATCGCCGAGGAGGTGGCAACGACCCGAGGTGCAGACCCGTCTCCCGCTTCCGCTTCTTTCATGCCGGGAGGACGTGTTTCGTTCGAGCGTTTGCTCCCATTCGCGCCCGGGCTCGTTGGAGCCGTCACCTTTGGAGCTTCGGGCGCCGCGAGATTCGCCCGCTTCATCCGCGGCGACCTCTCCGACGACGAACCACGCGACGAGGCCGACATGTGGCTCCCGTGCGAGCGCGACGAGTGCTCCGCGATGACGCCGCCCCCGGAGAACACGGCGCGCGTCGACGGCCGAGTGGCTCGAGTCGCCGCTTTCGTCCAACTGCCCCTCAACGTGCTGGCGTCCTTCGCCTTCATCGACGGCGCGTGGCTCGAGCTCGGCGCGTTCTCCAAGCTCGGTGCACAGCCCGCGTACGCCGCGTCCGTGGGTAACGACATCATCAACGTCGCGAGCTCGTTGTCGGAGTCCGCCGCGAAGCTGGCGTCGGAGAATTACGTGGTGGGCAACTCTTTGGCTGACCTCGGATCCATTCGAGACGATCTCTTCTCGGCGGCGGCGGACGGCGGCGGCGCGGGTTCGACCAATACCGCGGAGTTCATGTCCAGCTCCAACGCCGCGCACGTTGTCGGCGGGAGCCTGTTCCTGGTGTCGTCCATCGCGTGGATCGTGGAGCTGAGGGCGCAGCGTCGGCTGAGATGCGCGCGGCGCTTGGACGAAGCGGACGAGGATCTGTTCGGCTGATTCAAAACATTCTTTGCTTGCGCGGGGGACGAACGACGCGACGTCACGAGCACCTTTTTTGTCTTATGCTGCTGCACGGTGGGCCTTAGCTTAGTCCGCCTACGTGCGATACGATGTACGATGTACCTGTAAAACGAACACACATATGCTTCCAACGAACGCGTCGTGTCTCGTCATTCATCAAGAGATCGGTTTTATTCTAGGTGTTCTCGTCACTCAATCACGCTGGTCGGCGAGTTGTCCTCTGCCGGCGCCGCCGATCCCCCCGAGGAACCCCCCCCGTTCGCCGCTCCGCCCATGTACTGCGTCCATAGCCCCTTCACCCCGTTCGCGCCCTCGCCATTCTTCTCCGGCAGCGGCGGCGGCGGCGTCGGCTCAACCTTCGAGCATCCCGGCACCACGCTCTCCCACGCCGCCGCCTGCGCATCCGCGAGATCCTTGAAACACTCCGCGGCGCACGCGAACGCGGCGTTGAGCTCATTCTCCAGCTCCCTGTGCAGCCGGGGCAGCTCCGTGGTCATGCGATCCTTGAGCGCATCGTACCTCTCCTGCGCCGCGTCCTTCGCCGCGGCGGCCGCCTCGGACTCCTTCTGAAGCTCCTCGACGGACGGCTGCGCCGCGCCGCCGAACGCACCCTTCGTGATGCTGGACAGGCTGGACATCCACGTGGATCCCAGCGTGGGCGGCGGCGCGGGTGCAGCGACGGGCGGCGGCGCACCCGCCGCGCCGCTGACGCCGCCGCCGCCGCCGCCCACGACGGATTCCAACTTTTGCCGCTTTTGTTCGCACCGAGCCCTGGCCGTCTGAAGCTTTAGCAACGCATCCGTGCGCGAATCGATAGCCTCCTTCGCAGCCTGCACCAGCGCGAGCCCGCGCTTGAGCGGCGCGCGAAAGGCGTCCGCGAGCCGCTTCGCCTGGACTTGCGCCGGCGCCCTGAGGGTTTCCGCGGCGGCGCCCACCTGTCGAAACGCCTGGCCCAAGCCGCCCGCGTCCTCGCCCAAGAGAACCTTCGCGCCCTTCTCTTCGCAGTCGCCCAGCGTCCTCGCGTTCTCCGCGAAGGACTCCACGATGATCCCGCCGGTGTTCACGGAGGCTACGACGTCGTCGCTGGATCGAACCGCGCGCCGCAGCCGTTCTTCAATCGTGAGGAGGTACTCGGTGGCTTCGAGGTATTTCGGATCTTCCTCCATGAGCAGCGACTCGGTGCCCGCGCCGGCGACGAAGGATTCCGTCGCGGTGGTGATCTGCTGCCACCAGGAGTCCGCAGCCGCGAGCGCGGTGCCGGCGGGGCCGCGCTGGTACCAAGGGCTCGCCGCGCTGCCCAGCGCCGCGCCTTGTTCGTCTTGCAGGAAGGCGACGAGGTCGATGGAGTCGCGAAGCGCGGGATGCTCGCACGTCTTGCGGAGGAAGAGGTCGAGCCCCGCGCGCCTGTGCTCCAGGAACTCGGGGTTGAACGGCGAGGTGGTGACGACCTTGTCCGGAAGCGGGTAGAGGATGACGCCTGGGAAGGTTGCGCGGAGCTTGTCGCGGAGCCATGTGAAGTCGGAGAACCTTCGCTGGACGCTGAGCCGCGGGAGCCTGAACACGGGCATGTCGGTGTCGACGGCGACGACGTACGCGGCGTGCGCGGTCATGCCGTCGCCGATCTTGACGGGCTCGGTGACGCGCGCGACGAGCCGCGCGCCGGGCGGCTGCTCGGGGGGCGAAGGGTACGCGTCTCCTCCTCCGAGAGGGGCCGCGGCATTGGCATTTTCGGATACAGCCGGGGCGGGCTCCGGATCGCTCAGCACGATGCTCTCGTAGGGAGGGGGCGCGGTCGGCGAGGAGGGTGCCGCCTCCTGCTCGACGTTAGCTTCCGTCTCCGCCTCGATGTCGCTCATGTTCCGGTGGGGATACACCTCGGGGCCGCCCTTCAGTGGGCTATGAGGGCCGAGAAAACGGATATGCCAATATTTCTGGGGGTGCCTTTTGGGATTCGTTTGAAAATATGCACGGCAGGCAGTTAGGAGCAGCGTCAGAAATGCTGCTATTTGCCTCGTATTTCGGCATAAATCAGGAATACTGTGACTGAAATGCATACAAGTAGTGCTACAGGATCTTAAAAAATTCGAATCCTCGCCCGACGACCGATCGGCACCAAAAAAGCCTCCTAGATCTACGTTGACCCGCGACACAACCGACGCGCCCGACGCCGTCTCGAACGCACTCGAGAGTCATCCGCGTTTCAGAACGTCACTCAGTACCTGGACGCGTAGTCTGCACCAGATCACGACGCAAGAGAAGGCACGAGCAAGATGGCGGAAGGCGGCAAGACGAGCGTGTCCAACTATGATCTCGACGGCAACAGCTTCAGGAACACCATGCACTCGCTGAACTACGGTAACGTCATGGAGGCTGCCGCGAGGAACTACATGAAGGAGGCAAAGGCGGAGGAGGCTGCGATGGGCAACGTCGGGCCCATCCAGTACGACCTGGAGGACCTCGAGGACGATCCGGAGCTTCACGCGCTGCACAAGGAGAGGATACAGCAGATGAAGGAGGAGCAGGAGAAGAGACGGGAGATGCAGCGCAAGGGCCACGGCGAGTACCGCGACATCGACGAGGGCGAGTTCCTCCCGGAGGTGACCGGGTCCTTCCAGGTGTGCGTCCATTTCTACCACCAGGAGTTCGAGCGGTGCCGCATCGTCGACAAGCACATGACGATCCTCGCGAGGAAATACTTTGACACCAAGTTCATCAAGGTGCACGCCCCCGACTGCCCGTTCTTCGTCACCAAGCTCAACGTCCAGGTCCTGCCGTGCATCGTGTTCTTCCGCAACGGCGTCGCGTACGATCGCATCGTCGGGTTCGAGGAACTCGGCGCCAAGGACGACTTCGCCACGTCCCGGCTGGAGGGCATGCTCATGAGCGCGGGCATCATCCAGATCCCGGAGAAGGGCGAAGACGACAGCGAGGACGAGGAGGAGGTCATGGCCAAAGAGCGAGCGAAGCGAATCACGTACGGGTTCACAAAGTACGATTCCGGGGATGAGGACAGCGACTTCGACTGATGTATGCGTTCACACACGCGCGGTGTTATTGAATATGGCTAATAAGAGAGTTACTGAACCCCAAACTCATCAGAGGAACACGTCCAGTTCGTGCCTGCGATATTGGTTCTCGCCCTCATCCTCCAACGCCGGGTATTGAGATACCAGCGCATCCTGCGCGCCGATGTAGAGGGTGTTGTAAATCTTCCAGTAAATCTCCCGAACCTTCCGCGCGGGGTGGAACAGACCCTGCAGCAGGTACCCCAACACGAAACCCGGCCCGAGGGACATCCGGGCGCCCTCCAACGCTTCCATCACGGCGTTGATCAAGTGCGGCGACGTCTCGAACACGTTGGGGAAGACGTAGTTCATCAGGTGCGTCAGCGCATCCTCGCACCCTAACCCCGCGCACCCCAGCGCGAGATGCTTGACCGTGACCGCCGCCGTCTGCCTGTGCACCAAGTCGCGGTCCATGAGCGCATCTTCCAGTAGCGGCGTCACCGCGTAGACGTAGTCTTTGCCCATCTCGCCGATGTACTCGAAGAGAAACGCGAGGGACTTGAGGACGCCGTTTTGGATGTTGAGCTCGGGGACTCTGTACTCGTTCATCAGCGCGGGTAACACGGTGAAGGGGGAGCACGTCTCGGCGACGATGGCGATGGCGACGGTGGTGCACACGCGGTTCTGGCGTTCCTGAACCTTGAGGTTGTTGAGCAAGGTGGCGAGGACGTCTTGGGGTCCGATTGCTTTCGCGATGTAGCCGAAGGTGTTCACGGTTGCTCGGCGGATAGCCTTTTTGGTCGCCTTGAGCATCTCGAGGAGCTCGAAGCAGATGCGCATCCACTCGCGCGCCGGGACGAACTCCGCGCCCCTGTCCGCGATGCGACCCACGAGGTCGATGCAGTTCTCCTGAACCTTCTCGTGCCTGTTCTTGAGAATCGGGGTGAGCCTCGGGAGCAAGTCCTTCACCGGCGGCGTCATCCGCGACATCCCGGTGACGTTCACGATCGCCTTCAGCGCACCCAGGATGGAACCCAAAACCTCGGGGTACTCCTCGCCCAAATACTCGTAGAGCACGACGCCGAGGTGGCCCATGAGCTGCTCCTCCTCGCAGGTTTTCATAACGTTGGCAATCTTGCCGATGAGATCCGCCGCTTGCTGCCGCACCTCCGCGCTCTTGTTGTTGAGCCTCCACTTGATCGTGCCGCAAATCTGGGGCAGGTAGGGCTTGGACCTCTTGCCCAGCGACGTCACCACGGTGCCAAAGCCATTGAGCATGACGTCGCCGTCGTCCGCCGTCTGCTCCTGGAACGCGTAGAGGATGCCGTCGATGAGAAGCTCCTCGAGCCTCGCGTCCACGTCGGCGGTGCCCAACTTCTCGATAACCTTCGTGATCGTCTCCATCACCATGCGCCTGTAGGGCTCGGACTCGTCCTTGAGGTCCTCCACGACCCGCCCGATGATCTCGCTGGCGCCAACCTTCAGCGCAATCTCCAGCGTGGTCTCCACCAGCTGGTTGTAGTTCCTGCGGTCCAGCGCCATGCGCCTGACCCAAAAGTTTTTGAAAAACTCGGGCATCACCTCGGTGCGGATGTACTCGGGCTCGACGCCGTCCGTGCCGACGCACTGCTTCACAACCTTGAGGGTGATCTTCTTCATCTCCTCGTCCGCGGAGGCAAACTCGCGTATCAGGATCACCATCACCTCCCTGGTGTAGTAGTTGGCGTACATGGCGTCCATGAGGGGGATGATGAAGCCGATGGCTTTAAGAAACGCCGCCAGCACCTTCCCGCGGTGCGCGCGGATACCCTTCCACAGCGGCTTGAGGACGCTGTCGAACGACTCGATACCGTACGGCGCGGCGGACTCCGCGAGCGCCGCGACGGAGAGCGCGGTGATCGTGCGCACCTTCTGGTTCTCATCCTGCAAGCCGTGTTCGATGATCTCGACCAGCGACTTGAGATGGGGAAGCACCGCGCAACCCAGGAGGATGGCAATCTGCTGCGAGATCTTGATCCCCGTGTGTCTCGCCTGCCACGACTTCTTCGACTGGCACACAGCCTTGAGGAAAGGGAGCAGCGCGGGGATCCCTAGGGCCTGCGCGACGACCGCGAACGCCCTCGCGGTGGTGTTGCGAACGTACTCGTCGATGTTGTCAATGTCGGGGCGCATCGCGGCAATCATGGTGGCGAGGCCGGCAGCCTTGGACAGATTGCTGATGATCTCCCGTCCCTCCACGCGCGCGTAGTAGTCCTCGTCGATGAGCAGCGGCTCGATCACCACCAGGATCTTGTGAACGTAAGGCCTGACGAGGTCGTCGAGCTTGTAGAGGATGCGGTCGATGACCTTGACCAGGAGATGGCGCTCCTGGTCCTCCAGCGTGGGCGACATGAGCAGCGGGAGGATCTGGTTGAACAGCGGCCCCGCCCCAAACTCCCTCGCCTTGTCCGTCAGCTGACGTAGCGCGCTCTTCCGCTGCGGCGGGGTACCGTTCTTGACCTTCAGGAGCAATTTCATGATTTTGCGCTCCTTTTGCTCCTCCAGCGACAGCTCCTCATCCTCCGTCTCCTTCAGCAGCGGCGCAAAGTACTGGTAATCCTCGGGTTTCATGTTGGGCAGATCCGCGGGGGTGTCCGGGACGTCGAACGCCTGGCCCCTGTCCTCGTCCGGCATCGCGTAAAACCCCGGGGTGGCGCCCCCGTACGGCGCGGGCGTCGCCGTGAGCTTCCTCGCCGGCGTTCGAATGGGCACGTAGACGCGGGAGTTTCCAGGATCTTGTACCCTTCCGAGGGCAGCATCAGGTCCAGGTCCTCGTCGCTGAGCGGCGCGTTACGGGCTTCAACCTCGCGCTCCCATCGCATCGCGTTGTACTGCTCCGGGGTCATCGGGACGTTGGCTTGCGCCATGTGCTGCGCGGCGAGCCCGTGAATGTCCGGCGTCATCATCCCGGCGAGCTGCCCGGGACCGGGCGTGGCGCCACCGTCGAACCCGCCGGCGCCCACGAGCGGCGTCGCGTTGGGGTCACCCGCGGCGCCCGCGCGGATCAGCGGGGTTTCGTCCCAGCGGGAACGCGTGCGCTTGGGCGTCGGGCCACCGACGCCGCCGCCACCCGCGTCGATCTTCGGTGTCGCGTCCCAGTTCCCGGACCCGCCAGCCGTGTCTCCGCCCGCGACGGGTGTGGCGTCCCAGCGGTTGCGACGCGCGGGCTTGGCGGTGGGCTTGGGGGCATCCGCCGCGACCGGCATGTCCTCCCACTCAACCTCGCCGGAGCTCTTTGGCCTTTTAGCCGCGGGTTCCGAAGTGGACGGAAGGGCGTCGACGTCCACGCCGTCCATCGGAAGTCCCTGCGCCGCGGCGAGCCTGGCGTCCGCGGCCGCCTTCTCCGCCTCCTCCCGCTGCTTCTGCGCGATCTGCCTCATCGTGTTGTCCTTCTCGCGCTCCAGCTGCGCCTCCTTGACGCGCTCCGCGTAGGTGCTGGCGTCGCTCGCGACTGTTCGGTTTAGCCTTCGTTTGCTGTAGTCGGATTCTCGATCGACGATGCGCTTGGACTCGCCGAAGTGCTCGACGCCCTCGTCGTCCTGGAACTCCGCCGTTGGGAGGTCATCGAGGACCTCCTTCGGCGCGGTGAACGACGTGAGCTTCGCCTTCCTGCTCGGTTCGATGGACGATGGGGAGCGGGGCGCGGTGAGTGACGGTGGGAATTAGGGTATTTTCAGGGCGGAGGAGGCGGGCGGGAAATTGGGCCGATCGCGCGGGCGTCGGGGTGGGAATGGGGCGCGTACCTCGGCCCCGTGTCTTTCGCTGCCTCCGCGGCCGCAGCCTTGGCCGCCGCCTTGGCCTTCTCGGACGCGATCTTCTGTTCCTTCGCCGCAGCCTCGGCCTGCTTGCGCTCCTCCTGGAGCTGGGCGATGGCAGCCTCCTCCTCATCGGGAGGCGGGTTCGGGGAGCGCCTCGTGCTCACCATCTCTCCTCGATCCGCGCCCCGCGCGGTGCCACGGACGGAGGGAGGGTTCGGCGGAGACGGGGGGAGGCGCTAACCGGCGTCTCGCGTGCTTTCGACCCAGCCGTGCGTCGAGAGCAGTGGCTGATCACGGCGGGAAACCTAGGCAAGTGTAGACCTATTCGCCAGTCACGAGCACGGGCGCGCGAGGAGACTGGCTCGTCGGTGTCGACAATGGAAAATATTGGAAGGGCACCCTCACCATTCTCGGGGGCGCGACCGCGCGAGGAGACGTCTGACTCGGGTCGAATCGCGACCGCGACGGCGATCCGAGGACCGAAACGGAACGATCGAGCCGCGTCGACGAGGCGTACCGCGCGTGACTCGCCTTCAGCGGCGACGACGAAGGGACCCGGGAGTCCAATTAATCGGACAGCTGTCGCGACGATACAATGGCCATCTACGTCAAGGCGTTCTCGCTGGTGCTCAAGACGGTGTCCAAGCCCCTGGCGAAGCAGGTGAAGGAGGCGGCGAAGTCCCACCCGTTCCTACGACAGCTGTCCATCGGGGTGGCGCTCAAGGCTGACAGCCTGTACCAGACCATCATGTCCCCGACGCCCCTGAACGAGCCGATAATCAGCTCGGGCGGGCGACGGATGAAGATACCCAAGAAGCCGCCGGTGATGACGGAGGATCAGGCGCTGCAGGCGGCGGGGGATTTCCTCGCCGAGGCGTTCGTGTTCGGCGTCGCGGGGGGGCTGGTGTGGTGGGAGCAGAGCAAGAGCGCGGAGAAGGACCTGGTCAAGGCTACGAACGCCAAGGAGGAACGGGAGCAGCTCACCACGATGATCGCCATGCAGCAGCGGACGCTGCAGGACGTGACCGAGGTGCTGAAGGAGTTCGAGCGGCACAGGCGGGAAACCAGCGCGGCGCTGGAGGAGATGGAGAGGCGGGAGCGGGAGAGGGACTCGAGGCGGTGGTGGGGCAGGGCCGCCGCCGTCGGCTAGCTAGCATCCGTTATTGATGTAACATGACTTTGACAAAACTCGAGCCTCGTACTTCTCGAAATCAATCCGGGCCGGACGCGCACACTTCGACGCGGGAGGGCAAGGGCCGACACCCGGCGCGCGACATGGGCTCCTCCGACAAGGCCGAGAAGAAAGCCAAGAAGGAGAAAAAGGATAAGAAGGACAAGAAGGCGACGAAGCCCGATGCCGGAAAGAAGGGCGCATCGAAGAAGGGAGGCACCGCCGCCGCCGCCGCCCAGCAGCAGCCGAGCGGCAAGGCTGCGAAGAAGAAGGCCTTGCTCGATTGGTTCCACGGCGCGCTGAAGGACGATACCGACGACGCACGCGCCGACTTCCTCAAGGCTCGCGATTACACCGCCGTCGCTAACGTCATCCGCAAGCACGCCAGGGCACCGAAGCACGCGGGCGCGCACGCCGACGCCATCAAGCTCCTCGACAACAAAGGGCACTTCCTCAACATCGTCGACGTCGTCGTGAAGGACGGCGCGGCGGACGCGCAGACGCACTGGGACAAGGTCAAGGCCCATCACAGGGCAAAGTTCGAGAAGGCGGGCGGCAAGGACGGCGTCGCGGAGAAGAAACGCGCCGCCCGCGAAGCCAAGGAGGCTTTCAAGGCTTTGCAAAAAGAGCGAGCCGACCGAGAGGCGCGGCTCAAGGAACTCGCCGCCGACCGCAAGGAGTACCGCCGGCAGATGGACGAGGTACGGCTCAAGGGTACCTGTTTGGACTGGTGCAACCTCGGTAAGTGCAAGTTTGGGGAGGAGTGCCAGTTCAAGCACCCGGAGGAGCTGAAAGGGACGCTCGTGTCCCTCGCGCAGAAGATCAAGGCTCGGGACGTGGGCGGGAAGAAAGGGAAAGAGCGCGAGGAGACGGACCGTCGCAAGAAGCGAAAGGCTGCCAAGAAGGACAAGGAACGCGACGGCGACGACGACGACTCGAGCGGAAGCGACGACGGCAGCGACGGCAGCGAGGACAGCTTTGACGACATCCGGGCGGATGACGACAACGTCGACGAATACGACTCGGAGGACTTTGACAGCGACCTCGACGTCGACGTGGACAAGTCGACGGGCGCCAAGACGAAGCGAAAGAAGCGGCGGGATAAGGTCCTCAGCGTCCTGCCCGGGGACGACGGCTCGGACAGCGACGATGACGACGCGGACCTTCCCCGGATGGTTCGCGTGCGGAAGCAGAAGGAAAAGGAGGAAGCCGAGTGGGCCAAGGCGGAGCGCGCGGCGAAGAAGGCGCGGCAGGCGAAGATCCTGGAGAAGGTGAAGGCTGCGCGGGCGGCGAAGGGTCTGGAGATGCCCAAGCGCGGCGGCCCGGGGGGCAGGGAACGGAGCGGAGGAAGGGGACCCGGCGGAAGGGGCGGGTTCGGGAGCGGGGCTGGGGGCCGGGGCGGGGCTGGGGGCAGAGGCGGGGG
>JGI20151J14362_10000815_pt1 | contig 23048 bp, 21 predicted proteins | sample COG_01_FD_14362 | JGI IMG/M metagenome (IMG submission 14362)
ATAAAATTTTATTTTTTTTTATGAAACAAGATCCAATAATAATATATCCAATTGGATATGTGTTTTCTGGAGTTAAGAAATAATGAGTAAAGAAATTTTAGTTACTGGTGGCACAGGCTTAATTGGAACATACTTAAAAAAATATTTGCCTACTGCCACTTATGTTGGATCTAGAGATTTTAATTTATTAGATTTAATAGAAGTCAAAAAAATGTTTTTAGAGTTAAAACCAAAAAAAATTATTCATTTAGCTGCAATGGTTGGAGGTGTTCACCATAATATTGAAGAACCAGTTAAATATTTTGAGAATAATATACTAATGAATACCTTTATTCTAAAAGAAAGTTTTGCAAATAATGTTGAAAATTTTTTAGGCATATTAAGTTCCTGTATATATCCCGATGACATTAAGGAATATCCGATTAAGGAGTCTGAACTTTTAAATGGAGCACCACATAAAGATCTTTTTTCTTATTCCTATGCAAAAAGATGTATGGCAATACATATTGATATGTATAATAAAAAATTTAAGACAAAATATAACTATATTATACCCTGCAATCTATATGGTGAATTTGATAAATTCGATGCAATTAAGGGGCATTTCGTAGGAGCATTAATTGAAAAAATTATTGAAGCAAAAATTAAAAAAAAAAATAAAATCACATTATTTGGAGATGGCACTCCATATAGACAGTTTATGCACGCAAAAGATGTTGCTAAAATAATAAGCTTGATGATATTAAAAAAAAAGTTTTTTAATATGAATATTGCTACAAATGAAAATTATTCAATAGACTATATTGCAAAAATAGCACTTGAAGCTTGTGATGCTCAGGGTTTATTGGTTGAATATGATAATACTAAACCAAATGGTCAAATGCGAAAAGATATTGAAATTTCAAATATGATAAAATATTTTCCAGAGTTTACAGCAATAAAATTAAAAGATGGAATAAGAGATATTTATCGTAAAAGAATGAAACTAAAATGAAAAAAACCTTATTATTTGGAGGCAGTGGTTTTTTTGGTCCAGTTATTCTTTCAAAAAATCCAGAAATTATTTCTGTAGGCAGAACATTGCCTCCCAAAGAATGTAAAAATGAACACATTCACCTAAATAGCCTGGATGAAATAAATAAACTAGACGAAGTTGATTTTGATAAAGTAATTTTTTTGATAGGTAGTTCTAATCATCATGAGATTAACCTAAGCACTAATATGGGAATAGATCTTAATGTTTACCCACTTAATCAAGCATTGTCTTATTTTGCAGAAAGAAAAGTAAAAAAGTTTATCTGCTTCACAACAATACTATTGTACGATCAAAAAAAATTAACATTACCAGTAGATGAAACACAAGAAATTAATCCATATATCAATAAATATGTATTTAGTAAGTATTTATCGGAGCAAATAGTTCAATATTTTGGAAATTCAATTCCATCAATAATTGTAAGATTGAGCAACATATATGGATATACTAAACTAAGAAGGCCAGACCTAGTACCAACTATTATGCAAGACGTTTTTAAAAAAAAGGAAGTAAAAATATGGAGTGATGAACCCAAAAGAGATTTTATTTTTACCGAAGATGCAGCAGATGCAGTTTTAAAATTAGTAGACTCTAATTTTGAAGGAATAATTAATTTAGGTTCTGGAAAAATGTCATCTATAAAAGATATGTGTAATATAATATCAAATCTATCAAAAAAAAAAATTATCTCTGAAAATAAAGAAGTTTCTGGACCTATGGAATTTGTAACAGACATATCAAAAATAAAAAGAATTATAGATTGGGAACCAAAGTACAATATTCAGTCTGGTTTAAAAAAAACGTATGAAGTTATGAAAGCATATAACCTGAATAATCTTTGACAAGAAATGTATAAAAAATAAAGATTATATTAACTAGATAACATCAATTATGAAAATTTATTATTGGTCACCTTTTTTATCTAGGATTGCTACAGTAGCATCAGTAATTAAATCAATTGAAGCAATAGAAGATTATAGTAAAAAAAAGGTAGATTTATCAATTATTGACTCAGTTGGTGAATGGAAGCAAATTCCAGAAAAGACCAAAAATATAAAAATAATCAAATTGTATAAAAAAAGTATTATTGAAAAATTACCAAGAGGTGGTTTTTTACGAAGCAGATTTACACAACTAGTCATTTTCTTTTTAAGCTTCTTTAGATTGATAAATTTATTAAAAAAAGATAAACCAGATTATTTGATAGCACATTTAATAATTTCATTACCACTTGCTGTCATGATGCTCATTCAAAGTAAGACAAAATTAGTAATTAGAATATCAGGATTTCCAAAATTAAATATATTTAGAAAAATTTATTGGAAGTTTTTTGGAAAAAAAGTTCATAAAGTTACTTGCCCAACTATCGCTACTCTGGAAAAGTTAAAATTATTAAATATTTTTGACCAGAAAAAGTTATTTTTATTGCATGATCCTATTATTTCGCCAAAAACAATAGTCCTTAAAAAAAATGAACTGATAGATCCAAAATATAATGATAAAAAAATTATTATTGCTATTGGAAGACTTACAAAGCAAAAAAACTTTTCTCTTTTATTGCATAGTTTTAAATTAATTAAAAAAAAACACCCAGATTATCATTTATTAATTTTAGGTTCAGGAGAAGAGGAAAATAGATTAAAACAAATAATTCAAAATCTAGAAATTTCCAATGATGTAGATTTATTAGGTTTTGAGGAAAATCCTTATAAGTATTTGAATAAAGCAGAATGTTTTATTCTTTCATCACTTTGGGAGGATCCTGGCTTTGCACTTGTAGAAGCAGCTTATTTAAATGTACCAATTATTGCTAGTAACTGTCCAAATGGACCAGAGGAAATTTTACAAAATGGTTTAGGAGGTTATTTATTTAAAAATAATAGTCAGGCACAGTTAATAGAGACATTTGATAGATTTTGTCAAACTTCAAAAATTGATTTAAAAATTAAAAAAATTAAATCAAAAAAAAGCTCAAAAGCTTTTACAAAATTTGATCATTTTAAAAATTTACAAAAAATTATAGAAATTTAATTATTATAATAATAAAAAGGATCTAAAATTATCTTTGGTTTCTTTGATTTTATTTTTTTATGAATTTTTTTGAAAATAGTACCTTTTGTTAAGAACAAAACTACATCAAATTTTGTGAAATTTGATCTATATTTATTTAAAATCGAATTAGATTCTTTACAAAAAGGATCATATGCACAGACTTTTTTAGTAATTTTTTTAATTCTATTGTAGATTTTTAAATTTAAGGAGTTACGCATGTCTGAGACACCGTACTTATATGTCAAACCAACAATTAAGATTTTTGAAGATTTTAAATTTATATTATTAAGTTTTATAAAACTAATAAATTTTTTAAATACAAAATCTTCCATTTTATTATTTGTTTTTCTTCCAGCAAGAGTAACAATAGAATCGAATTTATTTTCTTTTGCTATGTATGATAAGTAATAAGGATCAACCGGCAGGCAATGACCACCAACAAGCCCTGGCTCAAAATTTATAAAATTCCATTTTGTTTTAGCTAAACGTATAACTTCTGAATAATCTAGTTTTAACTTATCACAAATCATTAATATTTCATTAAATAGAGAAATATTCAAGTCACGTTGAATATTTTCTATAGATTTAGCTGTCTCTGTTTCTTTAATATTTTGAGAAAAAATTAATTTTTTACAAAAGTTTTTATATATATTTTTTACCTTTAGGATTATATCTTTATTCTTGGTGTTAAGAGCAATAATTTTATTTATATTTGTTAAATTATTTTTTTTATCACCTGGATTAATTCTCTCAGGGCTATAACCAATAAAAAAGTCTTTGTTGCTTATTAATTTTTTTTTCTTCTCTAAAAATTTTGTAAATTTATCAGTAACACCAGGATAAACTGTGGACTCTAAGATTATTATATCTTTAAATTTTAGTACTTTGGCGATTGTTTCAAAACTATTTTTGATAGGTAATAAATCAGGATTATTATTTTTATCTATTGGTGTTGGAACACAAATGATATAAAAATTACAATTTTTTATATCAGATATTTTGTTAGTAAAAATTAGGTTTTTATTGTTAAAATCACTTTTCTTGTATTCATTATTTTGATCAAATTTACTATTTAAATTTTTAATTCTTATAGAATTAGTATCAAAACCTGTTGTATGAAATTTATTTGATGACTTTAAGCAAATAGGAAGCCCAACATATCCCAAACCGATTACACAAATTTTTAACATTAATATTAAGATATACTTTTTTTAAAAAAAATTGATATATATATATTAATAATGAAGATTTTAATAACTGGTGCTGCAGGATTTATAGGGTTTAATTTAGCTAACTTTTTATTAAACAAATCCAAACATATAATTACTGGTATTGATAATTTAAATGATTATTATTCTGTTATCCTTAAAAATAGAAGATTAGCTGTTTTAAAAAAATCAAAAAAATTTAACTTTTTAAAAATCGATATAAAAAATAAAAAAAATGTTGAAAAAATTTTTAAAAAAAATCAATTTGATATTGTTTTCAATTTAGCGGCTCAAGCAGGTGTAAGATATTCAATAGATAATCCAGCAGCTTTTGTAGACAATAACATATTGGGTTTTTATAATATTTTAGATGCGTCAATAAAATTTAAAGTTAAAAAGCTTTTATATGCATCATCTAGCTCTGTATACGGCGATTCAAAAAGTTTTCCCTTAAAAGAAAATCAGAAAATAGATCCAAAAAATATATATGGGTTATCAAAAAAGATTAATGAAGAAATAAGTCAAGTTGCATCACTTTATAATGATATCCAGTTAATTGGTCTGAGATTTTTTACAGTTTATGGTGAATGGGGAAGACCCGATATGTTTATGATGAAATATCTAAAATCCTCATTTTATAAAAATAATAAGTTTTATCTGAATAACTTTGGCAAACATGTTAGAGATTGGACATATGTGAAAGACATATGTCAAATATTAAATCTATTAATTAAGATTAATTCCAAAAAAAAACATGTGGTTTACAATATTTGCTCAAACAAGCCTGTAAAATTAATGTCAATAATTAGTAAGATAGATGTATTAACAAAAAAGAAAGCAAAAATAACAAAAAGAATTTTACAAAAGGGAGATATCTATAAAACACATGGAAGTAATGGTTTGATTAAAAAGGTTACAAAATTTAAAAATTTTACCAGTATAGATAGAGGACTCAAAAACACAGTTAGTTGGTATATAAAAAATAAAATATAGTTAAGATAGAATTTGATCTATTTAAAGAAAATTATTAACAATAAATGAAAAATTTAATTTTTTTTCTTCCTAGTTTTTCTGCTTATGGTGCTGGTAATTCAACACTAAGACTTTGTAAAAGTTTAAATAAAAAAGAGTATCAAATAAGTATAATTTCTCTTGGAAAAAATTTCCAAAAAAATAGATTGAAAAAAATTGGCTGTAAGGTTTTTGAAATAAATTCTAAAAATGTATTTAGTTCAATGAAATTAATAGCACCATTAGTAAATAAAATTTATGACTCAAAAATGGAAAAAAATATATTTATTTCCTCAATTCATCATGCAAATGTTTTTTCTATTATATTTTTGAAAAAAATAAAAAAATTAAAAATTATTGGAATAGAAAGAACTGATATTAGTGAATTATTAATTTTTGATAATTTATATAGTTATGTAAAAAAACTAATAATATATTTTTTGGTAAAAATTTATTATAAAAAAGCTGATTTAATTATATCAAATTCAATAAGTGGCAAGAATGATTTGATTGAACTTTGCAACGCCAAAGTTCTTAGTATTCCATCACCATCTTTTTTGCACTTAAAATACAAAAAAACTTTAAAAAAAATTAAAAAGTTAAAAATGATATCAGTAGGAAGACTATCGAGAGAAAAGGGATATAATGTAATTATTGAAGCATTAAATAAACTGAAAATAAAAAATTTTTCATTAACAATATTAGGAGATGGACCAGAAAAAGAAAATTTAAAAGTAATGATAAAAGATTACAATTTAAAAAAAAAAATTAAATTAGTAGGGTTCAAAAGAAACACTAGCAAATATTATAAAAAGGCAAATTTATTTATCAATGCATCTCATTTTGAGGGTTTTCCTAATGCAGTAGTTGAAGCAATAAGCCATAATATTCCTGTTATATGTTCAGATTCTAAAGGAGGTATAAAAGAAATTATTTTAAATGGAAGAGGAGGCGATTTATTTAGAGTTAATGACGCAGATCATTTATCAAAAAAAATAACTTCTTACTACAGAGATCCAGAAAAATTAAATAAAAAACTCATCTTATCGCGTAATAATATAAAAAAATACACCATATCAGAGCATACAAAAAAGTATCAAAATATATTTAATAACATTTAATTTTAGTCACAATTATTTTCTTGGTCTCTAGAGACATAAAGTATTAATTTTTCACCATTGAATAATTTACAGTATTTTTTTTTATCTATTGCTATTTGAGAAAATATTTCTTTATCTTTATTTAGAATAATTATATTGGGCTCATTAAAAAAATTAAAATTATGATTTAAAAATTTATTTTCTAATCTTGATAATTCAAAATTTGGAATAATAGATTGCTGCTGCAAGATTGGTGAAGATTGAGTTATATAAAATTTTACATCGGTATCAAAATCATTGCTATTTTTATAAGTTATTAAAGAGTTTGCTTGATATTTGTAAAAGAAAAAATCAGAGACATTTAAATTCATGTATCTCCAATTTGCCTTTTTATTTTGAATAAACTTCATGAAGTCACTAGAATCAAGATTTAGAAACTTGAAAACATTGATTAAGTCATTTTCAATCATTCCATCTGTTTTAGAAATAAACAATCCATTAATAAGATTTAAATATTGCACATCATTAATAATTGACCAAATCATTATGTCATTATCAAATGTTAATAAAGTTTTTTTTGATAAATCAAAATCATCAGTAATTATTGAGGCAATTTGCTGAAATTCTTTTCTATGTAAATTTTTGTCTTTATCTTTTGCAAAATTATTTATTTTTTCAAAAGAAATTAAGGCATAGATTGATATAAAAAAAATAATTAATAAATTTCTCAGTATATTATTGATATTTAATTTTATGAGTTTGTAAAATAAAACAATACATATAATGAATAACAATATGATAGCCCAAACTATTATTAAATTATTAAAGTGATAAAGAACACAGCTTTTACTTGATAATGATACAAATAAAATTGGAGCCAAAATACAAGATATAAATATGATAAAAAAAATATTTATAATTTTATAATTACTAATTCTTAGCTTATTAGAAAAAAATGTTAATAAAGTTAATATTGAAAACAAAACTAAAAATTTTGGTCTAAAATAATTAATTAAATAATGTTTAATTAAGATAATTTTATTATTTAAATCAAGCCCAAATACACATTGTCTACTAGTAAAATCTCCCTCATGTAAAAATAGATTAATCAAAAAAGGCGTTACAGTTATGGAGAAAAAAAATATCAATAAAGCATATAAATAAAAATTTTTATATATTTCTTTAATTAAATTCTTCTTGAATTTTATACAAATCAATAGAGAAAAAGCTATTATCTCAATAAAAAAATAATAATAAAAGCTTGATAAAGAGAGTCCAAATATAACCCCCAAATATATAAAATTTTTTTTTATATAAAATTCACCCATATACATTGCGACCATTAAATAAATGAAAGTAAAAAAATATAATGAAGATATCATTGGCCTAGGTACTCTCAAAGTATAGAAATTATTTTCTAATAAACTTATAAAAGGGAGACTATCTAAGTTTAGTAATATGATGAGAGATGGTAATATAAAAATGAATAAAGAAAATATAATCGAATTATTTTCTGAAAAAAAATAAGAAAAAATTTTTTTAAATATTAATAAAAAAAAGAATATGCAAAAAAGTTCAATAATAATAAATGAAGCAACTCCAAATATTTTATAAAATATAGAATGAAAGATAATGCCGGCTATGGGAAGTGGAATAATTTTTAAGTTTATGATTGTTGGATCGTATGAATTATTAAAGTTAAACTCTGCTAAATATTTTATAAGTGGATAATAATATTTACCATCAGTCACACTTTCAAATATTATCTTTACATCTAAATCTTCATCAAAAAGTGAAAAAGAAAAAATCCATTTAGTTAAAAATAATAAAATTGATACGAAAAATAAAAAAAAGATTTCTTTATTAAGCACTATTTATACTCTTATTCTTTTTTACAAAATAAATATTTAAATCAAACAAATTTACATTTATGCTAATTTTTTGAAGATATTTTATTTTATTTATGTATCGGAATAAAAATTTAAATTTTGGAAAAATTAATTCCAATTTATTTAGTAGATAATAAAAGCTTACTACCCTTGAATCATTTTTAATTTTAATTATTTTCAAATTATTTTCTAAACAAATATTCTTTAATGTTTTATTAGAAAAATAAAACAGATGCATAGGTAATATCCAATGATAATTTTTTCCTGAAATCTTGGCATATAATGAGTCCATATTAAATGTAGTAAAAATTAATAACCCATCTGGTCTTAAAATTTTTTCAATTGTTTCTAGCATTTTAAAGGGATTTGAAAAATGCTCTATTACATCAGCCATAATTATTATATCGTATTTAACTTGTCTTTCTGAGTGTTCTTCAATTGTTTCATTAAAAATTTCTAAATTATAATTTTTTTTAGAGTAGTCAGATCCATGTTTTGAAAGCTCTAGGCCAGAATAGTTTTTTACATTTGGTTTAATTATATTACCAAACACTCCATAGTATGAGCCAACTTCAAGAACTGAATGATCTTTGCTAAAATTATAAGAAATTTTCTTATATAGATTTGAAAAATATTTTTCTCTCTGAGGAATTTCATTAATATAGATATTATCTACAACATTATTGTATTTATCTTCAATTTTTTTGTTACTTAAAGCCACTGCCAATTCTGAAAATTTAAGTTCACATATATTACATTTATATATTTTAGGTTTTGAATAAGAGGTAGTGGTGCAATCAAAGTTTATATCTTCAAAATTATAATTTGAACCATAGTCGTATAATAGTTTGAAATTTCCTCTACATTTGATGTTTAAGCAGTTTTTCATTATTTAAGCTTATACCAAACATTATGAATTTAACCATAGCGATAAGAAATTATTCATAATTTAATTAGATATTTAAAAATATTTTACTATAAATATGGTTTAAGATTACTTTTTTACCAAATATGAAAAATCAATTGAATAAATGCAAAATTTTTATAGCAGGTCATAATGGCATGGTTGGAACTGCGTTAAAGAATTATTTGATTAGTAATAATGTTAAAAAAATTATAATAGCTTCTAGAAATGATCTAGATTTGCAAGTAGAAAAAAAAGTAGAAAGTTTTATTAAAAAAAATAAACCTGAAATAATCATTAACTGTGCAGGTAAAGTTGGTGGAATTTTAGCTAATTCAACTTATCCCACAGAATTTTTATATGAAAATATTTATATACAAACAAATTTAATAAAATCTGCTTATAAGAATAAGGTTAAACATTTCATAAATTTAGGAAGCTCGTGTATTTATCCAAGTAACTCAAAACAACCAATAAAAGAAAATTATTTATTATCCAGCGATTTAGAAAAAACTAATGAAGCTTATGCATTAGCTAAAATAGTAGGATTAAAAGCATGTCAATTTTTTAATGAACAGTATAATACAAATTATTTTACACTAATGCCATGTAATTTGTATGGACCAAATGATAATTTTGATACAAAAAATAGTCATTTTATTCCTGCCCTAATTAAAAAATTTATAAATGCAAAGAATAAAAAAAATAATTTAGTAGAAGTGTGGGGATCCGGAAAGCCAAAAAGAGAAATAATGCATGTAGATGACTTAGCATCAGCTATATTTTTTATTTTAGATAAAAAAGTTAGAAAAGATAGGAATTTAGAAAAACTTTTAAAAAAAAATTGTGTAATTAATGTGGGATCTGGTCAAGAGCTCACTATTAAGAAATTCGCAGAACTTATTTCAAAGTTAACATCAGGAAAATTTAAATTAAAGTTTAATAAAAGATATCCCGATGGAACAAAGAGAAAGATACTTGACAACACAATACTAAAAAAATTTGGATGGAAACCAAAAATATCTCTTAAAGATGGTTTAGAAAATACAATCAAGTGGTACGTGGAAAACTCTAAATAAATATAAATTGATAAAAATTAAAAATAAACTTGGTAAAACAAGAATATATTCAAGAAAGTTTATACAAAAAATTATTCCAGAAGAAAAATTTATTACAAGTAAACTTAAATTAAAAAAAAATCAACCAGTTGCTTTTGGTGGCCTTAGATTTAAAAATTTATTTAAAAATAGTATTAAAAAAAAACCATTAATTTCGATAGTTATGCCAAACTTTAAAGGTTTGAGCATTGAGAAAGCAATAAAGTCAATATTGAAACAAAATTATGAAAATTTGGAGTTAATTGTTATCGATGGTAACTCAGGAGAGGATACATTAAAAATACTAAAATCTTATAATAAAGATATTGATATTTGGATAAGTGAAAAAGATAAAGGAATGTGGGATGCTTGGAATAAAGGTTTTAAGTTAGCAAATGGAGATTATGTTGGCATTGTAGATTCCTCGAATATACTTTACCCAAATGCAATTAAAATTTTAATTAGATATATTAATAAATTTCCATCACATGACTTCATATGCGGAGCTGTAAAAAAAGATAACAAAATTTATGCTGGATTTAGACCTAATGACATTAAGAAACAATTTAACATTATTCCTTCATCAATAGTTGGTTTTTATATAAAATTAGAATCATTGAAAAAAGTGGGTTTATTAAACATAAAATACAAATATTCTTCAGATTATGATTTCTTATATAGGGTAATTGTAAAGAATAGGATGAGAGGAGTACATACAAAAGCTCATGAAATTTTTGGAGATTTAGGTGATAGTGGTATTTCATCAAAAAGTAATTTTTTAATAAAAATAATTAATGAAATAAAAATTAGGTTTAATAATGGTCAGAATATATTTGAGCTAATATATATTTTCTTAGGAAGGTCAATTATGAAAATATTTAGAAATGCATTCGTAAAAAAAAATTTATAAATGAAAAACTTAATAATTTTTATACCATCTATTGAAAACGCGGGTGTAGAAAAAAATTTATTTATCTTGTCTAATTATTTTGCAAAACATATAAATAATACTTATCTTGTTACAGCAAATAATAATTATAAAAAAAAATTTAATAAAAAAATTAAGATAGTATGTCCAAAATCTAGATTTTTTAATAATCAATCAAGAGCAATAAAATCTATTTGTTGTTTTTTTTTGATATTAAATTTGTTTAAACGTAAAAAATTTGTACTTTTTTCTTTTCAGCAAAACTTATTTGCATTAATAATATCAAAAATTTTCAGTGTAGATCTCATTATAAGATTAAATACTTCTCCAAATAAATATATTAGCAATTATTTTCAAAAAATAATTTTTCAAANAATTTATAAATTAGCAAATGAGATNATAGTAAATAGTAAAGATTTTAAAAAAAATTTAAAAAAAAAATTAAATGTAAAATCTAGTTATATTTACAACCCAATTATTACAAATAAAANATTTANAAAAAAAAGAAAAAAAATNAATAAGTATTTAAAAATTTTAAACATAGGTAGATTAACACATCAAAAAGATCAAATGACATTATTGAGGTCATTAAAATTATTAAAGGAAAATAATATTAGGTTTAAAGCAAGTATAATTGGTGGTGGTTATAATTATGATAATTTAAAAGAATATATTAAAACACACCAACTTCAAAAAGAAATTAAATTATTGGGATACAAAAAAAATGCTCATAAATTTATGAATAAAGCAAACCTTTTCGTATTATCATCGAAATATGAAGGTTTACCAAATGTATTAATTGAAGCACAAAAATATAATTTACCAATAATTTCTACAAATTGCCCAACGGGCCCCAAAGAAATTTTATTAAATGGAAAGTTGGGTGAATTGTATCCAGTTTCAGACCATAAAAAACTTTTTTATAAGATTAAAAATTTTTATTTAAATCAAAAATATTTAATTAGAAAATCTAATCTTTCACAAAAATATTTATATAGATTTAATACAAAAACAAATTGTATTAAATATTTAAGAATAATTAAAAAATATATTTAATTAAATAAATGAAAAAGAAAATAAGCATTATCACAGTTACAAAAAATTCTGAAAAATATTTAGAAAAAAATATTTTGAGTGTTCATAAACAAAAATACAAAAACTATGAACATATAATAATAGATGGAAAATCTACAGATAAAACAATTGATATAATTAATAAACATAAAAAAAAAATTAAATATTTTATAAGTGAAAAAGATAAGGGCTTATACGATGCAATGAATAAAGGTATAAAAAAAAGTAACGGGGATATTATAGGAATATTAAATTCAGATGATATTTACTATAAAAAAACTTTAGAAATTGTGAATAAATATTTTAATAAATATAAAAAATTAGATTTTTTATTTGGAAGTGTACACAAGCATAAACTTTTACATGGCTATTATCCAAAAAAAATTAAATGGACATTTGGATTTTATTCAACACATTCAATTGGTTTTTTTATTAAAAAAGAAGCTCACAAAAAAGTAGGCTTTTATAATATTAAATATAAATATTCAGCTGATTATGATTTGTTTTATCGCCTTATAGTGAAAAAAAAGATGAACGGAATGGCAACAAGAAAAAGTGAAGTTTTTGGAAAATTTAGAAGAGGGGGCTTATCTTCAAGAATAAGATATATTGATTTTTTAAAAGAATGTTCTCAGATTAGATTAGATAATAAACAAAATTTTTTTTTAGTTTATTTAATTTTTTTTGCAAGATTAATCAAAAATTTTAGAAAAATATTATTATGAAAATTGCTATTTGTATTTGTTTTAGTAAAAAAAACGAGATTTATCACCACAAGATAATAAATAATCTTAATATAATTAAAATTCCTAAAGAATGTAACTTATCATTTTATTTAGTAGTAAACAATAATCCTACTAAATTGATCGATTTAATAAAAAAGATAATAACAAATAAAAAAATTAATATATTTATTTTAAATTCAGTTAAAAAAGATATTCCAAACACAAGAAATATATTCTTATTAAAAATTAAAAATAAAAATTTGGATTATGTAGGATTTTTAGACGATGATTGTAAAATTAATAGGAATTGGGTATTTTTAATGACTAATTTTATCACTAAATACAAATGTGATATTGTCGGCGGTCCTCAATATCATAAAGTTACAAATCTTAAATATAAGAAATTATATAATATATTAGAGCCCCCCAACACAAATAAACAAAATATTAGATGGGTAGCCACAAATAACTGTTTTTTTAAGAAGAAAATTTTAGATAAGACTAATTTACTATTTAATCAATATTTAAAAAATATAGGTGGTAGTGATCAACTTTTTTTTAGAAAATTAAAAAAAAAAGGGTTTTCTATCATGTGGAATTCTAAGGCTTCAATAGAAGAATATCTCCAAGTTGATAGAGAAAATTATATCTGGTTCTTAAAAAGAAATTTTAGGTATGGTTATTCGGGCCTAATTATTGATAAAAACATTTATGGAAAAAAAATTGGTTATTTGATGAATATATCTAAGATAATTCTTTTATTTTTTTTAAGCTTAATAAATTTATTTCTTATCTTTAGGGAATATAATCTTATAAGGTCCCTATTTTATTTTGTGAAAGGTAGTGGGAGACTTGTATCTATGTTTGGATATAAAATTAATAAATATCAATAAATAATATTCAAAGCTAAATAGTAAGTTGTAAAATAAAATATTATCCAGTTAATACTTGGAATTATAGATTTCACAATTCTCTTTTTATCATAAAAAGACAAAAGTAAGATAAAGAACATTGGCTCAAAATATTTTTGAAAAATAAAAAAGCCTGTAGAAAATGATATAAGTAAAAGTAATGATAAAAAATAATTATCAATATTATTTCCACTATAATAAAAGATCGAGTAAATCCCAAAATAAGCAGACACGAAAAAAATATAATTATTATCTAAAATAATATTAGAAATCTTATAAATGATACCACCACCAATATTACCCTCATAATAAAAATAATTATATAGTATAAAAAATACCAAAGTAATAATTAAAATAGTACTTTTTTTTTTAAATATTTCTAAAAATAACAATCTATAATTTATGGGGTTATTGTAAAAATATTGAAAAATAAATGGTATTAAATAAAAAAAAATTATTGTTGAACATATAAATATCGAAGATGGAAAGTTTGTTATATTTAAAGTATTCAACCCAAATAATAATTTCGGATTTTTAATTAAAAAAAATAATCCAGGAAGACCAATTGTTAATAAAAAAATTATTATCTTAATTGGAGGTATTGTTTTTTTTTTTAAGATTATAAGTAAAAAAAAAGGAAATAAAAAAACATAAAATTGTTTTACATAAGCTGCTAAAGCTAAAAAAAACAAACTACAGTAAATATAACTATTATTTTTAAAATTTAATTTTTTAAGCTTAAGAATAAAATAAATACTAAAAAGCAAAAAAAATAAGGCAGTTATATGGGGATTTCCCCATATTGCAGAATACTGAAAACCCGGTAGAATATAAATTATTGATGCTAGTGTTAATAATTTTTCCTTATTAATGTTTTCGTATTTTATAATTAAACATTTGTAAAATAAAAGAGGCAAAAATAAAGATATTATAAAAAATACTGATAAGTAAATTTTTAAATTAGAGCTAATAATTGGTATTTGTGAGACAATTAAATGATGAAGTGGATAATTTAAAAGTCTAAAATCAACACCTAGTTCATACAAAAAAAGATTATTTATATCTTTTTTTAATAATTGAATATACTGCCAGTGAGTTTTTAAGTCACTTACAGCACCGCCATTTTTTGTAAATATATTGAATTCACTTAAGTATTCATTTATTCCAGTATTAGAAGGTATAACTGATAAATTAATATTTAAATAAAAACTTATAATAGCTGAACTTATTGCAACTATGCTAAGAGTATACGCAACAAATTTATTATTATGAATCATATTTTATGTCTATAAGAAGTCGAATTAGTATAATCATACCTTATTATAGAAAAAAAAAATATTTTCAAGAAACAATAAAATCAATACTAAATCAAACATATAAAAATTATGAAGTTATTGTCATTTATGACGACACTTCTTTAGATGAATTAGAGTTTGTTATAAGTAATTTAAATAAAATAAAAAATAAAAAACTAATAATAAATAATAAAAACTATGGTGTGGGTTTTTCTAGAAATAGAGGTATATCGCAAGCAAGAGGAACCTATATAGCATTTTGTGATGCAGATGACGTTTGGAAAAAAAATAAATTATATTCACAATTAAAATTTATGTTCAAAAATGATTTAGAAATTTCATATACAAATTATTTTATCATAAATGAAAAGTCTAAGATTATCGGAAAATTTAAATCTTTAAAAAAACTTAATTATAAAGATCTTCTAAAAAGCTGTGATATTGGTTTATCTACAATTATTTTAAATAAAAAATTTTTTAATAAAAATAAATTTAGTGAATTAAAGACTAAAGAAGACTATCTTTTATGGTTAAAAATTGCCAAGAAGATAAAATTTATTTATGGCTTAAATCAGTATCTTTCATCATGGAGAGAAAATAATAACTCATTATCATCATCAACAATACAAAAGCTGTTGGATGCTTATAGATTGTATAGATTGCACCTTAATTATAGTTTTATTTTTTCTATATTATTTACTTTAAGGTTAGCTCTTTATGCTATAATTAAAAAAATTAAAATTTTATTAAACAATAATTAAAATGAATGATTTAACACTTGTCATACCCGCTAAGTATGAAGTTAGTACTTTGCCAGTAGTTTTAAAAGAACTTGAAAAGTATAATGTTAAAAAGACCATTATAATACCTAAATATGACAAAGAAACACAAGAGGCTATTAAAAATTTTGACTGTAATATAGTGGAACAAAAAAGTGAAGGTTTTGGAAGCGCACTTATTGAGGGAATAGAAACAGTAAAAACTAAATATCTTTGTATATTCAATGCTGATGGATCATTTGATCCTAAATATTTGAATGAGATGATAAGTCTTTTGGAAAATCAAAATGATTTTGTATTTAATACTAGATATGAAGATAATGGTGGAAGCGATGATGATACATTATTAACTTATATAGGTAATAAATTTTTTACAACTTTATGCAAAATATTATTTAATTTAAATATATCTGACGTACTTTTTACATATGTAATGGGCAAAACAGAGGCGTTTAATCGCTTAAAGCTAAAAAATAAAGATTTTACATTTTGTATTGAATTACCAGTAAAAGCCAAATTCCACAAATTTAGATCTATAGCTCTACCATCATATGAAAGATCACGAATAAGTGGTAAAAAAAAAGTAAATGAATTTAAAGATGGTTTTTTAATACTAATTTCTATATTTAAGTTCATTATAACAAAAAAATGAAAAAAAAAGTTGCATTAATCACTGGTATTACCGGTCAGGATGGATCTTATTTAGCAGAACTATTATTAAGCAAAAATTATATTGTTCACGGTATAATTCGTAAATCATCTACATTTAACACCAAAAGAATTGACCACATTTATGTTGATCGGCATAATAAGACAAACTTTTTTTTACATTATGGAGATCTGACAGATAGTAACAGTATCTATAATATCATACATAAAGTGAAACCTAATGAAGTATATAATTTAGGAGCACAAAGCCATGTTGGGGTTTCGTTCGATAACCCAGAATTTACATCTGAAGTATCAGGAATAGGAACTCTTAGAATATTAGAGGCAATAAGATTTTTAAAAATGAAAAATGTAAAATTTTATCAAGCAAGCACTTCAGAACTTTATGGCGAAACATATGGAAAATCTATTTTCAATGAAAAATCAAAATTTCATCCTAAATCACCATACGGTGTTGCAAAATTATATGCATATTGGATAACATCAGTCTATAGAGAATCTTATGGGATTTTTGCATGTAATGGAATTTTATTTAATCATGAGAGTCCACGCAGGGGAGAGACATTTGTAACAAGAAAAATAACAAGATTTTTAACAAGAAAAAAACATGGGTCTAAAGAAACTCTATATTTAGGAAATTTAAACGCTAGAAGAGATTGGGGCCATGCAAAAGATTATACAGAAATGCAATGGAGAATAATGCAACAAAAAAAACCTAAAGACTATGTTATTGCAACTGGTCATGCCTATTCTGTTAAACAATTTGTAAATATAGCTGCCGATTATTTAGGAATGAAGATTCTTTGGAGTGGCAAGGGACTTAATGAAATTGGGTATACCTTTAATAAAAATAAAAAAGAAATTTTGATAAAAATTGATAAAAAATACTTTAGACCAAATGAAGTAGAGTATTTAAAAGGAGATGCTTCAAAAGCACTTAAAGATCTAAAATTTAAACCAAAATATTCTTTCAAGGCTTTAGTTGAAGATATGATTGATAGCGATTTGCTAGAAGCAAAAAAAGAATTAGAATAAGTAATGTTAGAACTGTATGTAATCTTTTTTACATTATTTTCAACTTTAACAATAAATTTTTTTCTTAAAAAAAAAAAATTATTGTTAGATAAAAAATACTCTAGTCACAAATCTCTAGCGAATAATAATGAAGTGCCGTTGTCTGGAGGACTAATTTTCTTATTATCCTTATTAGTATTTTATAAAAATGAATTTTATCAATTTAAAATAATATTGCTGTCTATTTTTTTTACAGGAATACTTTCGGATATAAATTTTATATCTTCGCCAATTAAAAGAATTTTGATACAAACTTTTGTTATTTGTTTGTATTTATATCTTATACCAACATATATTTATTCAATTAGATTAGATTTTTTTGATTACTATCTTCAAAATAGTTATGTTGGGTATTTTTTTACACTATTTTGTCTAGTGATACTAATAAATGGATCAAATTTTATGGATGGTCTTAATATATTAGTAGTTGGTTATTTTTTAACTTTACATATATTATACTTCACCTATCTAACAATTTTAATTTAGAATTAGATTTTTACTTAGTGAAGATAATATTAGCTACGTTACTAGTGATTCTTGTATTCAATTTTTTTGGACTGCTATTTTTAGGTGACAGTGGAGCGTATCTGATTTCATTTGTTATTGGCTACATAATGATTCATTTTGCATATGATAATAACCGAGTGGTTTCACCTTATTTTATTGCATGTATGTTGTGGTATCCAGCTTATGAAAACTTATTTTCCATTATTAGAAAAAAATTTAATAAAAATTCAGCTACCAATGCTGATACATTACACTTACATCAGCTTCTTTACATTTTTGTTAAAAACAAACTTTCCTATTCAAAGAAAATTATAAACACATTGACAGGTTTCATTGTGATTTTTTTTAATTTACCTATATTAATCATTGGTGTTAAAAATTTTAGTGATACAAAGATATTAATATTATTAATTATATCATCAATAATATTCTATAATTTTATTTATTATTATTTNANAAATAAGAATAGAACTATCTAGTNTAATTTTTTATTAAAATTTAAATTAGCAACAGAAAAAATTNTCCAGAATAGTGCACCATTAAATGTTGAAAACATCGCACCACCAGGCAATAATGGCGTAAAGAAAACAATTAAATATATTAAAGACGTATAATGAAAAATATTGTTTGATAAATTTGCTTCAATTAAATTTCTTTTAAAAAAAATAAAAAATAAGTAGAACAAAAATAAATAGCCAACCAAACCATGTTCAGATAATAATTCAAAATGTACTTGATGTGGATGTGTACTACATCTAGAATTAGAAAATTTGATATTTTTATTAAAATATTTTTTTTCATGACAGAAATTTCTAAAATTTTTACTACTTACTCCAGATAAGGGAAATCTTTAAATATTTTTATAGCCACATCAAAGTGTGAAAAATATTTAATATTTTGAAATTTATCTAAAAAATTATTTGTATCTTTAGTTACCGATAATCGTTTAAATAATTCTACATGTTTAATTCTAATGTTTTCGCTAAAAAAAATAGAAGTTAATAATGATAAAATTAAAAAAATTGAGAAAGTTTTCTTATTTATTAAAAGTTTTGTTTTATCAATTAAAATTATAATAATGGAAAATATAATAAAAGATTTAATAAAATTAGATCTTTCTCCTGTCATAAAAATACTAAATGGCACAAAAAATAAAAACACATTAAAAAAAATTTTTTCTTTAAAACCTAAGTTTTTATTTAGAAAATATGCAGCTATAAGGAAGCCAAAACATAAAATTAGTCCACCCACCACAAGTTCATCTTTAAAAAAACTAACAATTCTAGTAGCATCAGGACTAACATTGCCTAAAATATTTTTACCAAAAACTTTTTCAAATAATACATCCAGTATAATAATGCTAATTATAACAAGCCAATTTTTTATGATATTATCTAAAATCTTCTTATCTTCAACCAACTGTTGGAAAGCGTATGTTAAAAAAATGAATTTTATAAAACTAAATGATCTAATTAAGCCATCGTAGTTTGAATAATTAGTTAAGTGATGAAAAATTATGGAATTTATAATTAAATAAAAATAAAATATTAATAATAATCTAAAAAATTTATCTTTTAACCACGCCCAACTTTTGAACTCATAGCAATTATAAAGAAATAAAATATTTATAAGTATTATATTCAAATTTATTGAAGAATTTCCCAAAATAAATGAAATAGGAAAAAAAGAAAATAAAATGATGGTAGCTATATTAAACATTTGTTTTCCTGATTTCATAATTTAAAATGATAAATATATCTTTATACTATCTTATGTTATTTAATGTTTTGTTACATTATAATTGAAACTTATATATTATTAGCCTATTAAAATGAAATCCTTATGAAAAAAAAAAATCAGATCCTCAATTCATTAATTGGTAAGCGGTATAAATATGATCTCTTAGAAAACGGATTTTCAAATGAGGATATTTCTATAGGTAAAAAAGTCCTGAACTCAAAAAGAATTACCATGGCATCTTATACAAGAAAATTTGAACTGGTTTTTGCAAGAAAGTTAGGAGCCAAATATGCATTAATGGTTAATTCAGGATCTTCTGCAAATCTACTTGCAACATTTGCCGCTGGAAATCCACTTAAAAAAAACCACTTAAATAGAGGAGATGAAGTGTTAATTCCAGCACTTTGTTGGTCAACGTCTATATGGCCATTAGTGCAATTTGGTCTTAAGCCGGTACTTGTGGATATAGATATCCAAACCCTCAACATAAACATTGAGGATTTAATAAAAAAAATTACAAAAAAAACTAAAGCAATTATGCTTATAAATGTTTTGGGAATTAGTTCTGATCTTTTTAAAATAAAAAAAATAGCCAATAAATACAAACTTATTATAATTGAAGATAACTGTGAATCATTGGGTCAAGGTTAAAAAATAAATATTTAGGAACATTTGGAGATTATGGCTCATACTCTTTTTACTATTCTCATCAAATAACGTCTGGCGAAGGTGGAATGATTACTTGCAATAAAAAAGAAGATTACGATATTTTATTTGCACTTAGGTCACATGGCTGGCTAGGAGGAACAAGACATTATAAAAGAAGTCTCAAGTCATATAATCAATATGCCAAACAAAACCCACAACTCGATCCAAGATATATTTTTATTAATTCTGGTTTTAATTTAAGGCCAACTGATATCCAGGCGGCAATAGCCCATAATCAATTTAATAGATTAGATAAACTTAAAAAATTTAGGAATATAAATAGAAATTTATTAATAAATAAAATTACAAAATCTAAGAAATGGAACAATCAATTTCAATTTATTTCAATTCCTAAAGATATTGATCCAAGTTGGATGGGATTACCAATTTTATTATCTGAAAGATTTAAGAATAAGAAGAAAAAATTTATGACCATATTGGATAAAATGGGAATTGAGACAAGACCAATAATTAGTGGTAATTTTGCAAATCAACCAGCTGCCAAATTGTACAAGTTATGCAAAAAAAATGAAAAGTTTGAGAATTCTCAAAAAGTTCAAGACTTGGGTTTTCTAATTGGACTACACACAAGAAAAATATCAAAGAGCAATCTAAAATTAATTCATGACGCTTTCTTTATGATAGACCAAATTTAGAATTATTATGATAAACCAGATATAAGTAAAATTAAATATTAATGGAAAAATTACTTATTTTCTTTTTATTCTATTTTGCAATCATATTTTCAATAATTGGATATGGTAATATTTTCTCTCTAGTTTCTAATCGGTCGTATTCAATAGGTGAAAAAGGTTTAAATGGAATTCTATTTTTGATTATTATTTCATATATAACAAATTTTTTTTCTCCACATTCATTTTATCACAATGTTATTGTTATAATTATCGGATTATTAACATTTTCATTTCAACTAATTAAAAATTTTAAAAATATAATTAAAGAATTTAAAACAGCTTTTATTATATTTTTAATATTATTTATTGGTTTATTGATGCATAAAAATCATGATGATTTCTTTTATTATCATTTTTCATATACTATTTCACTAATTGAATATAAAAAAATATTGGGTCTAGGATTATTAAACCATGGATTTAGAACTCCATCTTCAATATTTTATTTAAATTCTTTATTTTATTTGCCACACATCAAGTATTTTTTAATAAATAGTGGTGCAGTTTTTATAATGGGTTTTTCTAATTTAATTCTTATCGATAAAATTAGGTATCAATTAAAAATTAAAAAATATTCTTTTATTCTATTTTTATCAGTTTTATCTTTTGCCTATATAAATACTGCTTTTTATAGAATAGCAGAGCATGGTACAGATAGATCGGCATTAATTTTAATATTTTTATTAGTAATTACTTATATAGAAAGCCTTGGTATTCTTAAAAAAAAAATTAGTAATATTAATTTTACGATTTATTATGAAAAGATAATTGTATTACTTATATTAGTAATTTCTTTAAAAAGTTTTTACCTAATTTATTTTGTTTTATTTTTTTTGTGGTTATATCAATTTAGATATTTTATTTTTCACAAAAAGATAGCGTTTACAATATTAAAAAATAGACTCACATATATATTTATTTCAGGAATATCATTATCTATTTTCATGTTTTTTTAAACACAGGTTGTTTAGTTTATCCAGCTAGCTTTACATGTTTTGATAATTTGCTCTGGAGCATCCCAATAGATCAGGTTGAACAAATGAAAAACTGGTATTCACTTTGGTCAAAAGCAGGTGCTTCACCCAATTTTAGAGTTGATAATCCAGAGATATATTTATCCAATTTCAATTGGCTTCCAAGGTGGTTTTCAACTTATTTTTTTACAAAAATAAGTGACACTATATTTGTGATTTTTTTAGTATCATTAATATGCTTGTTAATACTTAAAGGAAAAAAAAATGACAATAGCAATTCTTATGATAAGAATTTTACACCTTTATTTTTGATATTATTTTTCTTGTTTTTAGAATGGTTTATAAATCATCCAACATTGAGATATGGAGGGTATACTCTTTTTGCTTTAGCATTTTTTATTCCAATAAGTATTTTCTTAGAAAAAAGATTGCACATTCATGCAAAATTGATGAAACAAATTAATATTTTAATAATAATTGTATTAAGTGTTTTCATTTTTAAAAATATATCAAGATTACAATATGAAAATGATAAATATCAATACAATTTATTTACTAACCCATATTTTGCCATTGAGAAAAAAAACTTTCATTTTCAGGAAATTTTTTCAAAATTAAATTTTAATTATAGAGAAAAAAATAATAATTATTATTTAATATTAGATTATAATA
>JGI20151J14362_10000820_pt1 | contig 23021 bp, 24 predicted proteins | sample COG_01_FD_14362 | JGI IMG/M metagenome (IMG submission 14362)
TCCAAGAATTGCCCGCCGGCCTTAGCGACCTCAAGGGCAAGCGCGCGGCTGCTGCCCGGCAAAGAGGTGCCAAAGTCCACCACAACAGCCCCCGGACACAGTCCGGCAATCACCCCATCCGCGCCGCGCATCCGGCTTTCAACATGGTCAGAGGTTCCCATGCACAACATGACGATGTCGCTGGCCTCAGCAACAGCTTTGGCCGTGCTGGCCTCTTGCGCTCCGCGGGAGATGGCACTGTCCAACTGACGGCGATCTTTGTTGCCCAATACCGTCAGCGCATAGCCGAGATCTTGCAGCCGACCCACCATTGCGCCCCCCATGAGCCCCAGTCCAATAAATCCAATTCTTGCTTTGCCCATGGTCGTCCCTTTTTAAAATTTTCTGAATGAGCGCATCACACCTGCACCCTGCCCATTTCAGATTGCCCGGCCAATTCAGCCTCTAAACTCAAAGCAACTTCCAAGGTTTTCGTGGCATCAGCCACATCGATCATTGGCTCTGCCCCGTCGATAACCTCTAAGAAATGATCCAATTGCGCGTCCAACGGCACTTTTACATTCTTCTCAGCAGTGGTGGAAATTTTTCTCGCCGCCTGCCCCCAATCTTCACCCTGCCATAGGGTCATTGAGGGGAAGCTCAAGGCCCCTTTGGTGCCCGTGATCCACATCATATCTTGATGGGTCGCTCCGATATTAGGATTTTCGCCGGTACCGGCCTCAAAGCCCCAAGGGCTTGGTGTGACGTCAGAAAAGGCAACCGTTCCAACTGCACCGGTCTCAAACCCAAATGCAATCGCACCGTCTCGATCCGAACAGCGCCACGTTGCGACCGGCCCCGCAACGCTTTGGCTTGGACAATTTCACCAATCGCAAACCGCAGTATATCAATGTCATGCACCAGATTTATCATGACCGGGCTGCCGTCTTGGGTTCGCCAATTGCCCTGAAAATACGCATCAGGCTTGCGCATGGCCCATATCACCTGCACCGTCACCACCTCGCCAATCTGTCCGGAGTCCAAACACGACTTCAACTGCTGAACCACCCGATGATAGCGGCGGTGATGGCCCACGAGTGACGCAATTTTGTGGTCCTGTAAGACCTTCGCCAGCTCGCGCGCTTGCTGAAGACTTCCGGCCACAGGTTTTTCGATCAACATCGGCCAACCCCGCGCGGCCGCTTCCATGCCATGGGCTGCATGCAAATGGGTCGGAGTGGCGATAATCACCCCATCCACCGACGCGGTGACCTCCGCCATAGAGGCAAAGCGCGGCGCATCAACTTCCAGCGACATATTCGGATCGGCCAATCCGACAAGGCTGCACTCGGGATGGGCTTTGACCGCCTCCAAATGCCGAAGGCCAATCAACCCGCCGCCAACCACCAAAATCCGTTTCACATGACTGCTCCAATTTGCCATGGAACAAATTCATAATCACCGAGCCCCTGCGCCTCAGATTTAGTGACCTCACCGGAGGCCACGCGCAAAAACATCTCGTAGATTTCGCGGCCCTTTTGCTCAACGCTGACGCCTTTGGAGAGAATTTCTCCGGCATCTATGTCCATATCTTCCGACATGCGCTTGGCCATTTCACTATTGGTGGCCACCTTAATCGTGGGTGCAGGTTTGGATCCAAAGGCAGAGCCGCGCCCCGTGGTGAAACACACCAGATTGCAGCCACCGGCGATCTGACCTGTGACCGAGGCCGGATCATAACCCGGGCTGTCCATAAAGGTGAACCCACGGCTGCGCACGGGTTCGGCGTATTTATACACCCCAGTCAGAGGTGACGTTCCGCCTTTTGCCGCCGCTCCAAGTGATTTTTCCAAAATCGTCGTCAAACCGCCAGCCTTATTGCCAGGGCTTGGATTGTTATCCATGGAGCCATTGTTGCGCGCCGTGTAATCCTCCCACCATTTGATCAGACCAAGCAAGCGCTCACCCACCGCCGGGGTCACTGCACGGCGGGTCAACAGATGCTCGGCACCATAGATTTCAGGGGTTTCGGCCAACACGCCCGTCGCACCTTGGGCCGTCAACAGATCGCANGCATAACCGAGCGCCGGATTGGCGGTCACGCCTGACCAAGCATCAGAGCCGCCGCATTGCAGCGCGACCATCAAGTCAGAGGCCGGGCACTGCTCGCGGCGTGCTTGATTGGCAATTGGNAGCATAGCTTTGATTTTNGCAATGCCGAGCTCAACGGTCTGCCGCAGGCCTGCAACTTTTTGAATATTCATCGTTTGAAAGGTCTCGCTTTGCTTCAGCCCATAGGCCTCAAGCAACCAATCAATTTGGTTCATCTCACAGCCGAGGCCCACCATGAGCACCCCTGCATGGTTGGGATGTTTGGCATAGCCCCACATCACCCGCTGTAGAGCCTCAAACCCATCGCCAGAATCGGCCATGCCGCATCCCGTGCCATGCACAAAGGCGGCCACACCGTCCACATTTGGATACTCCGCCAGCACATCCGCCGTAAAATGATCCGCGATCATGCGCGCGGCAGTGGCAGAGCAATTGACCGAGGTGACGATGGCAATGTAATTGCGTGTGCCAACCGTGCCGTTTTCACGGCGATAGCCCATGAAATAATCCTGCGTCGCGGCCGGTGCCACCGCGCGTAAATCTGTTGAGAACTCATAGTCTGTATCAGTATTGCGAAAGGCCACGTTGTGGGTATGCACGTGATCACCTGGCAAAATTCACAGGACGCATAGCCGATGATTTGGGCATATTTGCGCACAGGATCCCCTGCGGCCATTGCTTGGGTGGCGACCTTATGGCCGGAGGGGATCGCNGAACGGATAGCGATCCGCTCAACTTCACTGCCAGGGGATAAACTGCGGGTCGCCGTTACCACCGTATCGGCTCGGTCCAATCGTACGAAATCCATCTCAATCCTTATGAGCAGCCCCACTTGGGTGGTCCAGTTTGGAAGTTAGTGCATGACTAGCCTTTGGTCCACCTGGATGTTGGCTTCTGGCGCAGGCGGCGTCAACTTCGGTTTCATTGGTGATATCACAGGGCAACACCAAAGCTTGGTTATGTTCCTCTGCAGTTTGCTGCAAGCGGTCCTTCGCGTCGGCCAACGAGGCCCACATGCCAGCCCTCTGCCAAGAACGCCTTGGCACTTGCGCGGCCGACGCCGCTGCCTGCAACTGTGATGAGAATGGATGGCATGGTGAACTCCCCTTATGATTGCAGCCCCGAATTGGCGGTATTTTCACAAGTTGGCAATTTGGTATACCAAATGCAAGTATAATTCGCCGTCAAAAAAATGCGCGATGCCCCCATTCATAGGGCGACTGATTATCGGAAGCCCAAAAAGCTGACCTTGCGCATGAATTCTCCACGCACAACCATAGCATGGATCTCTGCATTTAGATGCCGACCGAAGGGGTTCATTTGCGAGCCATATGGTTGGAGTTATAGCCGTGAAGCCAACATTTTCATCACTAATCGGCGTGCTTATCGCGGTCCATGCGGTCAACGACAACTACGCACGTTGCAGCTTAGTCACATTAGATGCTGTCCATGGCATGCAAGAAGGCGATACGGTTCTCGCGATGCTTATCCAAAAAGGTGGCATCGGTTTTATGGCAGACAGCCCGATGCGATACCTTGTGAGCATACAAAACGTCCACTTGCCTGCGTGGTGCAAAGGTTTGAGCCACAATTGACCTATGCCGACTGGCCGAAGCATGTCGGACTTTATGCCAGCCTTGGCGACCAACTCGCAAAAAGCAGCACCATTGCAATGGCCGACATCTACGGTGTTGTCGTCGTGCCGTATTTCGAGAGTGGTCTCAAAGCTAGACGTTGTGGGCGCCGCTGAAACCGCGATGGCACCCAACGTCAGAAGCGGATTCAGCGAATAGCAACGCATTATTTAATTTACTGAGAGATGGCCGTGCCACAATGGACAACTGATCAGTCGCGGCCTTTGGCGGCCTCGACCTCCATGTCCATGCCGTTCATCCGCGCAACATGATCAATCAGCATCGGAACGTAATCAGCGCCCTGCCCCAAGGCCTCTACATGAGTAAAGTAATGTTTGGCTGCCCCTGCCATGACGTTTACCACGCCAGCCTCTGCAGCCATTGTATTTACATAGCGCAAGTCTTTGGACGCATTTTCGATTGTAAATTTATGAACCTCCCGATCCCGATCGACGGCGTAAGTCATGAATGTATCAAAGAACCCATTGGACAAGCGACTTGATCCAATCACTTCGCGCACTTTCGCAGGCTGCAAACCAACCGAAGCCCCTAAGACGGTCGCCTCAGCATAAAGCGCGGCGTAACCCATTGAAATGAAGTTCATCAGCAGTTTCATTTTGTGGCCACTACCAGTGCCGCCGACATGGGTGATGTTCCCTGCCCAGCATTCCAACACGGGTTTGATCTTGGCAAAGGTCGCCTCATCGCAGCCGACCATTGCATCAAGCGTACCGGCCTCGGCTTCCTTCGGCGTGCGCCCCAACGGCGCATCAACTAGCGTAGCCCCTTTTTCTGCCAACTCATCCACCAAAACCGCTGTTGAGTTGGGATCTGCCGTCGTGGCGTCGATAACGATAAGTCCGTCGCGCGCTCCCGCAAGAACACCGTCACAGCCACGGATCACCGCCTCAACTTGTAGTGAGTTCGACAGGCACAGGTGGATGATATCGCAGTGCTGCGCCATCTCGCGTGGGGTCGTCGCCTCTTGCGCGCCTTTGGCAATCAGACTTTCGAGCGGCTCGCGGTTACGGTTGCCTTTGATCCACATCGGATAGCCACATTTGATCAGATTACTCGCCATCCCGTGACCCATAAAGCCCACGCCAATAAAGCCAATTGTCATATCTTGCGCCATTTTTATTCCTCCAGGTGCGAGCCCTTGACAAGGGCGCATTAAATCACGTTGATGAAATGGTATACCATCACGGCAACGTTGCAAGCACGAAGCACATAATGTCATCAGTGCTAGGCACATAGGGGAATATGACATGAACATTCTGATACTAGGCGGTGGCGGTTTTTTGGGCCAAAAGCTGGCATTGAAATTAGGTGCCAGCCCGACGCTAAAGGGCAAGGCGATAACACAAGTTACGTTGGCAGACGTCATGGAACCGCCCACAATCGAAGCCCCCTTTCCTGTCCAAACCGTCACTTGCGATATCAGCGATGCCGCGTCAGTTGCTACCTGTGTGACAGCAAAAATTGATGTGATCTATCTGCTGGCCGCGATCGTCAGCGCCCATGCAGAAGAAGACTTTGACGCAGGTATGAACATCAACTTGTTCGGTACCTACAATGTGCTCGAGCGCTGCCGTGCCTTGGGAACAGTACCCATGTTGGTGTTCTCTTCTTCAATGGCTGTCTATGGAGGCGAGGCGAAGGATCCACTTGGCGATCACAGTTACCCCAATCCACAGACGTCTTATGGAATGCAAAAAGCAGCGGGTGAGTTGCTGATCAATGATTATTCGCGCAAAGGGTTCATCGATGGTCGAGCTTTCCGTCTACCGACCATATCCGTGCGTCCCGGCAAGCCGAACCGCGCAGCCAGCAGCTTCATGTCATCAATTCTGCGAGAACCGCTGAACGGCCGAGAAGCGATCTGCCCCGTTGAGGCGGACTTCTTACACTACTATCTTAGTCCACGCCGCTGCGTTGAAAATCTGGTCAAAGGTGCCGAATTGAACGCCGCAGACATAGGCCAGAACCGCGTCATGCAAATGCCTGGCAAGACATGGTCCATTGCTCAAGTCATCGACGCAATGACAGCCGTTTCAGGCCCTGAAGCAGCTAAACTAATCCAATGGGATCCGCAGCCCGATATTAAGCAGATCGTGTCAGGCTGGCGTTGGGACATCCACGCGGACAAAGCACTTCGTTTGGGCCTGAACGCCGACGACACATTTCAAGACAATATTCGCTACTACTTGGAAGACGACAAACCGAACGACTAATTCCGGTTCACAGTGCTCTTAAATGTTGCCAACGCAGCCGCTAACTCAGGGTGATCTTTGGCGTAATCTTCCACTCGCTCGCCTGCCTTTTGTGCGGCTGCAGCTTGGCGTAAACTAGTAATACCTGCGGCGGGTCCGTCCGGATGGCTCATGATCCCACCGCCTGCGCAGAACAGAAAATCGTCATTCCCGAGCAGTTCCATCGAGGGGCCTACTTGCCACGCGGTTTGACCAGAGGAAAATACCGGTAAAGCCACGTGTGGCCTAGCCTCGCTCAGGGGCGCTTGCACGGCGCGCGCGGAGTTAGTAACGACGTCATCATCCTCAGTGAACTTGTTGGCGAGACCGTTCACATGCAAATGATCGCTGCCCGCCAACCGCCACAGTTTTTGCATTACGGAATAGGCGACCCCTATGTGCGGCGAGCGCGACATCAAACCCCATCCATTGCGGTGAGCATGGATCGGAAGCGGGCTGTGGTCGCGCATCGCCCTCAGGCCAGCCATGCCGATAGAGTTTAGCGATATCATTGCACAGGTCGCACCAAGGCTTTCGAGCAGGTCAATGTTACGACGCATCGCGTCAATCTCGTCAGTGATATTGAAGGCATACATGACCTTGCGCCCTGACTTTTGCGCGGCACTATTCAAAACCTGCATCACCAATTTGGCGCGATCAGCAAACGGGCATGCGGGTCCGTTGCCTTGCAACTCGTCATCCTTGATGAAATCGATGTCCGCCTTCGCCAGATCACTAACAAGTTCGGCCGTTTGCTTAGCACTTAATCCAACGCTCGGCTTTACAATCGTCCCGATCATCGGCCCGCTTGGCACTCCCATCAGCTGTCGCGTGCCTGCGATCCCAAACTGAGGGCCAGGACACCCTGTTGCCAGCGCATTAGGTATACCAAGATCCACAAGCCGGATCGCAGAAAGTTCGGCCAGTTCAAATAAATTACCTGCAACAGTGGCAAGGATATTGGGCAAGGACGGGCCAAAGTTTTCCATCGGCCAACTAATGGTTACGCGGCCTTGCTCATAGTTCTCAGCACTTAACCTACACGGCAAAGCAGGATGACTAGAGGTGCCCGTGATTTCAATATGATCCAACCGCGCTGCGGAGCGGCCGCGCAATGCGTCGGTCTCAGATGCGAGACGCATGAAGGTGCCTGTCGATTGCTCACCAGCCATAACTTCAGCGGCGCGCTGTACGCCCACGGGGCTTTCGATTTCATAGGTTGCTTTCAAACGTGTCATTTTTGGCCACCTCCATTCAGAACCCATCCAAAGTAATCGCGGCTGCCCATCTGTCCGCCCTTCAGTGCCAACGTAAGCGGCCGCGTTCCGCCATGGGCAAAGCAAATTGCAGCGCCTGGAATGGTAGGGGCGGCGGCGGTAAGTGCATCGATGCCCAAGGCCCTGCACACATGCCCCGAGGTATCGCCACCCGAAACCACAGCGCGATCAAGTGCCGATTGATCGACGAGCCGCGCAAGGATACGTCCAAGAGAAGTGCCAATCTCATCGTTTATTTGTGCAAGATCGTCGCCAGCCGCCTCTCGTAATTGCATGACAGCCAGGTCATCTGTGCCACGCGCAGTATAGATTAGCGGGACTTGATCGCGCTCCAACGCGGCTTTCGCAGCAGCCAAAACACGGATTTCTTCGGCAGCAAGATCACCTTCACAAGCCCGTACAACATCCAATCTGATATCCACAAATCCGTTGTCTAGCGCCCATGCAATTTGATCCCCCGTAATTGGCGATACCGAACCTGACACCACAGCCATCCGCTTGGCGCGGCCAATGCCTTTGACGGCAGGTGACGCCGCAAGCACACCTGTCTTTTGGAAATACGCGACCAATGCATAGGCGATCCCTTGTGAGCCAACTACAAACCGATGCCCAGCGCCCCACAACAGCTCACCTGCAGACGTAACATCTGCGGATGTCATCTGATCAATAGTGATCCCACCCTGAGCAATGTCCATCGCAGCCTTAGCGCCTTCCAGATCACTCAAAACTTCAAAATTGAGGCAGTGCATCGCCATTTTGGTTTGTGCCGACAAATGCACTGCCACATCCGCTTCGCCCATAGGTGTCACGGGATGCCTAGCCATAACGGGGTGTCTGTCTAAACGGAAAACCCCTGCATCAGTTCCTGCAAACAGCTGCCCAAATGCTTGGTAACGGCGCATTTCAGGGGCTGCTATCATGACCGGGATTGTGTTGGTATCAAACGCCTTTGAACCGATGTCCATAGCTTTGCCGATTGATCCAATATGAGGTGCTGAATCGAGGGTTGAGCACGTCTTGTATTGCACCAATGTCGCACCTGTTTTTGCGAGAATATCGAATAGGACTGGCAATTCTTCATCCATACGATCAGCATCAAACGTACGTGCCATACTGGCGATACCGATCCCACGCATATCTGGAAAATCTTCCATCCGTTCTGGTGTTGGCGGGCGCAAGAACAACACTGCCGGCAAGCCAGCGAACGCCAGTACTTCCATGACGGCTGCGGCACCAGTAAAATCATCACCCAGCCACGCCAGAACAGGTTTTTCGCCAATATTCATTAGATCTATCAGTTTAGGTAATGCGTTGAATACTGGCGGCAATCTCGTCTGGCTCGAACACCCGCTTCCAGTCATCACGCATCAGGACAGGCTTGCCGAATTCAATCGCCTTGTTGCACGCGTCTGAAAACACTCCATCAACTTCCTCAAATATTACAGCACCAAGAATGTTCATATGGCCGAGTAAGAAGTCACGCGCAGCTTCCTTTGGCACGCCACGGCGTACAACTTCGTCCATGGCTTCACGCATGACGTCTAGCAAGGATGCGCAAACGGTTTCGGACAAGCCTGGCTCCAGCAAGGCCATCTGTTCGACCGTGACACGGTGGCTCCGCGCAACAGGCGCATAGATGGCGCGACCCACTTTTTCACCCAAAGCATAGTGATTCTCCGGGCCTTGCATCAGTGCGTTTACGATACCCTGTTCTGCGGCGATCCCACCGAAGTAGTCCTTCCGGCCAGCGTCTGTTTTTTCGTCGTTGTAAATCGGGGGATGGCAAGGGTGCGTAACAAAATAAGTAACGTCTTCACGAGCGGGTAGATGGCCAGCAAATGGACCCGCCGCATCAAGGCAGATAACCATCGCGCCACTTGGTACTTTGTCGATGATCGTAGCGGCGACGGCTTTGATAGCGGTATCTGGGACGGCCAGCAGGACGATGTCTGCACCCTCCATCGCAGTGTCGATGTCGACGCAATCAACGCCCACAGTCTCTTTCAATCGAGCGCGTCCGGCTTCGGAGATTTCAACATGCGCCACGTCGAAATCCGTTCTCGCAAGGTTGGCGGCACTCCGTACACCCATCTTGCCGCCAGCACCCATAAGAACCAGTTTGTCAGTCATATTATTTCTCCATATTAGCCGTAGTCATAAGAACATGGTGATAATGTTCGGCCAGATCAGCAGGGTTGAAAGTGCCAACAGTTGCAAACAGATGAACGGCAAGAAACCGCGGAAGATATCTGTCAGCGAAATCTCGGGCGGCGCAACAGACTTTAGATAGAAAGCCGCGGGGCCAAAGGGTGGTGACAAAAAGCTGACTTGCATGTTCATACAGAATACAACGCCGAACCAGATCGGAATGTAGCGTGCTTCTATGCTGCCGAAGAGCCCGATTTCCTCAACTGGAAGTCGTACTACGATGGGTAGGAATACCGGCATAATCAAGAGCACGATACCGACCCAATCCATGAACATGCCCATGATCAAAAACACAAGCATCATCATCAATATGATACCCATCGTTGGCAGCTCTGCTCCAATGATCATGTTAGCTACATAGGTTGGTCCACCAACAAGCGTGTAGGCAGCAGCCAAAGCTGCTGCACCGATTGTGACCCAGATAATCGTGCCTGTCGACTTAAGCGTACGGATCAAGCTGTCCCAAACGATATCAAACGTCATTTCGCGGCGGATGATACCGATGGCGAATACGGCGATCACACCCATGCCGGCAGCTTCAGTGATACCTGTAATGCCACCATAAATGGACCCTAAGACCACACCAATGACAACAATTGGGGCTATGAGTCCTTTACCCATTTTCCAACCACGTTGGGTACGTTCGCGTCCAACGACCACGAACACAATTAAAGCAAAGATCACAAACGCGCCAACTATCCAAGGGATGTCAGCGACCATACCCAACGTGATCGGGTCTTCATTTTCGCGGATTGTATTGTCACCTGTCACGGTAAAAAAGACCGCGCGAAGGAACAAAACACCCGACACCCACATCGCAAAGCGTGAGATAAAGCCGAGGAACATCAAACCCTTTTCTGAGCCTTCGGGCTCGCCCGGGATTGGATCTGGCAAGGGGGCTAATGATGTGTTCGCTCGCGTGCGGATCAAAATATATAGAATGAAGAACGATGCTAGCATAAAACCTGGCAAAAAAGATGCGGTGAACAACGCCTTGATAGATGTCTCTGTTACAAGACCGTAAAAAATTAAAACTATCGATGGTGGTATCATGGTTCCCAGTGAACCGGACGCACAGATCGTACCAATAGCAAGATTGCGATCATAGCCAAGTCGTAACATCTGGGGCAAAGCGATTAAGCCAAGCAGCACAACTTCACCGCCGATAATACCAGACATCGCGGCCATTATTACCGCCATGATAGACGTAGCTATGGCGATGCCGCCACGCATCCGGCTCATCCAAACGTTGAGCGACGAATACATATCCCGCGCAATACCAGACCGCTCCAGCATTGCAGCCATGAATATAAATAACGGAACCGATATGAGCACATAATTCGTCATTTGCCGATAGACCGCCTGCCCCAGGACAGACAGCGGGCCACGCCCAAAATCACCCCATAAAAGATCAGGTGGGAACTTTAAAGAGAGGGTGACAACAGCCAAGAACGCCGAGGCAAACCCAAGAGGCATACCAATGGCCAACAGGGCGAACATACCCAGAAGAACGATAAGAGATAGTGTGCCAATATCGACCATTAGTTCTTTTCCTCAAGAGTACGGCGGATGTTTTCGATTTCCATTTCATCGATCTCGTCGGCCGGTGTGTGCGACTGCGGTGCCTTATTCCAATCGGCGAACAAGTTAGAAACAGCTTGAATGCAGACCAAGACAACAATGATTAGTAGTGCGGGTTTGACAATACCAGGGATAGGCGGATCCCAAGCCGTGCCAAAGGTCTCCATCCGCATGAAGCGGTTCTCGGCATCGGTATAGCCACCCCAAACAAGGGCGAAGGTGAAGGCAACGATCAACAGGACGGAGATACAGTCAGATGTTTTTTGCATCCACCAAGGCATTGTGTCGTAAATGATGTAAATTCGGATATGGCTACGTTGTTGCATGGCGTAAAGTCCTGCAAACAAAAAAACGAAACATCCGATCCACAGGGACAGTTCATTGGCCCAAAGTGTTGGCCGCGAGAATACGTAGCGCGAAACGACCTCGTAGAACATTACTAGCACAATAAAAGCTGTCATAATCATCGCAAGGCGCCCCAAAACCACGGACACAAGATCAAAAAAACCGTCAGGAGGCGTTTCAATTGCGCCTTTAGTGTCGGACAAAAAGATTGATGCAAAGATTAATGATATTGCTAAACAAGTGAGTGTTACCTGTACCAGCGGCTTTCCCGCAGGACGTATCATCTCAAACATACCGTAGGGTTCTACTGCGAACATTCGCTGCCCAACAAGAAACAGATAAAGCAAAAGTGTGAGGCCACAAAAGACGATCATTCCCGTCTTGATCGGCGCTCTCATGCGCCCTAAAAAAAGCGATTCTATCTGCATTTTTTGCTTCCTAATCTTTCTGTGATTGGACATCAAATTCGGGTCAAAAAAGGCGGGCACGGACTGCACCCGCCTTGATCATTAAGTGTTAGGGGCGGTCATCCAATACTACTTGACGAGACCCAGCTGGCGAAGGTAATCCTTGTGGCTTTCAACTAGCGCTGCTGCCTCCGGACTACGTGTGGCCCAATCGTCCCAAGCGGCCTGCGCTGCAACGCGGAATGCAGCTTTATCTTCAGTTGACCAATCATATAGGGTGACTCCCTGCTCTTGGAGCATAGCAGCCGCCTCAGTATTTGCCTTCTCATTCAACATTGCTATTTGGAACGATAACTTTTGCCAGGCCGTCTCCATGATGCGGCGCTGTTGTTCGGTCAGGCCTTCCCACACAGCTTGATTACAAGCGAGGTGGTCTGATGGCATAGAATGGAAACCAGGATAGTTCGCGTGCTTCACGATGTCGTAAAGACCTAGTCCCACGTTGTTGGCCAAGCCAGATGCATCCGCACCGTCGATGATACCCGTTTCAAGCGCAGTAAAGATCTCAGTAAAGTCCATCACGATTGGTGACGCACCCATTTTTTCGAATATCTCTGTCTCCATGCCTGGAGGTGAACGGAATTTCCAACCTACAAGATCTGCAGGGCCAGCAATTGGCTTAGAAGACGCAAACGACTCCTGACCATAAACCGCCCACCCAATCAACTGCATGCCCTGAGCGTTGTAGAGCTCCTGAGCCGCTTCGTAGCCGTCGCCATAGTATAGCCAGCTATACTGCTGCCACGGGGTGTCGTACCCGCCCATGATGTCGCCAACGAATTGGAACGCGGGGTTTTTACCAGTTTGGTAAGCGCCGCCTGTTGCATCACAATCAAGAATGCCATTGATTGCAGCATCGAATGTTTCAACAGTAGCAACAACAGACGATGAATAGAACATCTCAATAGAGATCTCGCCTCCAGACATAGTTTGGACGTCATCTACCCATTGAGCCAACATCTTACCTGTCGGATGCTCAGTAGCATAGTGTGTTTGGATGCGTAAGGTTACGTCCTGTGCGAATGCCGCGCTAGCCAATGTAGCACCGGCGACGGCGGTCATAAGTAATGGTTTAAGCTTCATATTCGTTTCTCTCCCTTTGAGGCACTTTACGCCTAATTATTCTCACTAAACTTTGGAGTTAGTGATTTAAGATGGTATACCATCTCAGGAGATACCCTACTCATTTCCAAATCGGCACGCAACAGATTTCACTCATTTCTAAATCGACACGCAACAAATTTCGGTATACAACTTTCGAAATTTCAACTTATCAGAAAATATGCTGGGAATAATGCAAGGGCCCCAAATGTCGGATCAAACTTTGCCAGAAAAACTTGCAAATCAGCTGCGCCGCGACATCTTGCGAGGTAATCTCACTCCTGGAGATTCTGTAAAAGAGCGCACCAGAGCTAATGATCTTGGCGTTAGCCGAACACCAATGCGCGAAGCAATCCGTATCGTAGCGCGCGAAGGTCTGATCACCTTACGACCTTCGCGTAGTCCCATAATTGCAATCCCGGATATCAAAGCCGTTACCGACGATGTCGAGGTTTTGATATCAATTGAAAAGCTATCAGGCAAATTAGCATGTGAGCGTGCGACTAACAAAGACATTGATGAAATTGCTGCAATCACGCAGCATATGTCCGAAAACTATAGCACTATGGACACCGTCGACATGTTCGAAATCGACATGAGTTTTCATTCTGCAATTGCTAAAGCATCGCATAATGAGCCCATCGCAGAAATCCACACTCGTTTCTTGGCGCGTCTTTGGCGAGCGCGTTTTCTTGCTGCAGTTAAGCGTCGGAATCGTAGTAATATGATAGCGGAACATACTGCTATTCTAATGGCATTGCGTAATAGAGAGCCTTTGGCCCTTGATGCTGCCATCGGAAAGCACTTGGATCAACTATCACGAGATATCATTAGCGTGATCTCCCATGAGCGTCAAAATTTGAAGGCAGTGACAGATTAGGATGTAGGCCGAAGTTTGGGGATAAGCGGACTTTCGTGAAGGCACAAGCGGCGACACGTCAAAGCGAGGGGAATGACAATGAAGCAGCGAAGTAACGGTCTCGATGCATTCCAGATAGTGGTATTCTGATCGATGCCATTGACACCCAACCTCAACGCATATCTCTATTTCGAGACAGTCGCACGGCGCGGCACGCTTACCCGCGCCGCCGAGGAGCTTTCGGTCTCCCCTTCCGCTGTCAGCCAGCAGGTAAAACTTCTGGAGCAGCGGCTTGGGGTCAAGCTCTTTCGCCGTGACGGGCGCTTGCTCAGTCTGACCCTGGAGGGGGAGCAGTTGTTCCAGACTTCCAACACCGCCCTTAGGATGCTGCGCGATGCCGACCGGCATCTGGGCAAGACGCGCGATACCCATCGCCTTAATCTGCGGGTCACGCCCAGTTTCGGAGTGCGGTGGCTGGGGCCGCGTCTGGCTGACTTCGTAGCGCGCCACCCTGACTGGGAATTACGCGTCGATGCAGCACCGGACCCCACTGATTTCGAACGCGAGGTGATGGACCTCGACATCCGGTATGGCACGGGCGACTGGCATGGTTTGCACGCCCGCGCTGTTGTGCACGACCATGTGCTACCCCTGTGCAGCCCGGCATATCTTGAAAGTTTGGACGCATTGGATGACCCTGCCGAGATGCTCGATCAGGCTCGTCTGATCGACAGCGCACGGGCGATCTGCCAATGGGACTTCTGGCTGATGCACAACGGGATCGAAACCCGTGGCAACACTAAGTCGATCCTGATGGACCGCTCTTCTATGGCGCTGCAACTAGCCCTGGACGGGGCAGGCATCGTGTTGGAATCGCTTGCACTTGCATTGCCGGAAGTGACTGAGGGCCGGCTTGTTCCTGTCCTGCCGGAGATACCGGTGCTGATGTTTCCGTCGTATTGGGCAATCTGCCCGGCCCGTTTTCTCAACCGCCGTCCCGTAAAGCTTTTTCTCGGCTGGCTGGATACCGCAGTGTCGGAACATACTGCGCAGATCGAAACAGTGCTCGACCAACACGGATTGACGATCGAGGCATTCGATCTTGATCACGGCCAACTGGCGGCGCGATAGCTTCTTATCCTAATGAATGAGCGATCCGCCATTCACGTCCACTTCAGACCCTGTGACATAGGCCGACAAATCGGAAGCAAGGAACAAGGCACAGCCTGCAACATCCGACGCCTCACCGGCCCGGCCCATGGGAATACCCTCAAGTATCATGTCCATCATCTCGGCGGTCAACTTGCCCCCTGTGATATCCGTGGCGATGAAACCCGGACAGATCGCGTTGGAGCGGATGCCATCAGGCGCGAGTTCCCGCGCCATCGCTTTGGTCAGCCCCAGAATGCCGGCCTTGGCGGCCGAATAATGCGGTCCACCGAAAATCCCACCGCCGCGCTGTGCGGACACGGACGACATGTTTATCAGCTTGCCCGTCTTGCGCTCGCGCATATGTGGGATGACGGACTGGCTCATGTTAAGTGTGCCAAGCAGGTTTACGTCCATCACCGCGTCATAATTCTCGTGGCTGATATCCATGATCTTCAGCGGCTGCGTGATGCCCGCATTGTTCACGAGGATATCAATCTGCCCCAGTGCCTTGAGCACGGTTGCCACGGCATCATCACAATCCTGCTTGCGCGTCACATCGCAGGCCAGACCAATGTGCCCATGGCCGATCTCAGCAGCCGCATCCTCTGCCTGCGCCGCGTCCAGATCAAGGATCACGATCCTGGCACCGTGTTCTGCAAAGAGTTTCGCCATCGCCTTGCCAAGACCGCGTGCGCTCGCTGCGCCAGTAATGATTGCCGTTTGTCCGTCGAGAAGTTTCATGTGTTGGCGTCCTTTGTCGCGGAAATTTCCGCTTCAGTTTCGGTAACTCTGCACCCGGTCAGTGCCTCATAGGCGCGGATCACGGCGCTGTCGTCTGACCGTCCCAGTCCCATGCCACCCGCGCCCACCATCATCTGATAGGCCGCCGCAGCCAAAGGTACCGGCGCGCCACTATCGCGTGCGGATTGTACGACAAGGCCCAGATCCTTGATAAATATGTCGACAGTCGAGGTTGGGACCGGATCGGTCTGCATCATGCGCGGTGCGCGGTCGTCCAACATCCAGCTTTGGCCAGCAGAGCTCGAGACGATGTCTAGAAGCGTTTTCGGATCGCAACCCGCCTTGGTGCCAAATGCCATCAGTTCCGCAGCGGCCACCAGATGCACTCCGGCAGCCAGTTGATGCACGACCTTATAGGTTGCCCCCATGCCCGGTGCGTCACCAAGACGGTGAACCTTTTTCGATATTGCCGCCAGCACCGCCTCGGCCCGATCAAACGCAGTGTCGGGGCCGGATGCCATGATGGTGAGTGTACCGCCGTCTGCGCCGACCTGACCGCCAGACACCGGCGCATCCAGCATCAGGTGTCCTGCATCGTTCAATCGCGCCGCAATCGCCCGTGCCTCTGATGGGGCAACCGTGGAGGACAGGATGACCACGGCGTCTTTTGCCAGCGCATCCAAAACGCCATCGAAAAGCGCTGCCTCGGCCTGCGCGGCTGTCGCCACCATCACAAGCAACAGGTCACAACCCGAGACTGCATCCACCGCGCTGTCCTCGGCGATTCCCCCGGCGCCAGCGAACCGATCTCGCGCGGCTGTCGACAAGTCAAAACCACGCAGCGAAATGCCCGCCTGCATAATGTTGCGGGCCATGCCCTGCCCCATTGCACCCAGTCCGATAATCGCAGTACCACCCATTTTAGTCATCCATCCATATTTTGATCTGTGCAGTGATCCGCTCGACCGTGATACCGTACTGATCGTGCAGTGTGGGCAGCGCGCCCGCGTCAAGGAATTCATCCGGCAGCGCGATCTGTCGGAAGGGCACATGCACCTGCGCCCGCATCAACGCACCCGCGACTGCTTCGCCAAGTCCGCCGGTGATCGAGTGATTCTCGGCCGTCACGACCAGCCGTCCGCCCTTGCCTGCCTCGGCACAAATCATCTCTGCGTCCAGTGGTTTGATCGTCGGTGAATGCAGCACTGCACAGGAGACGCCATCGGCGGCCAGCGCCTTGGCCGCATCCAGCGCGCGCATTGTCATGAACCCTGAAGAGATGATCAGCACATCCGACCCATCATGTATCATCTGCGCCTTGCCAAGTTTGAACTGGTAGCCGTATTCGCCCAGCACGTTCGGCACCTTGCCACGCAACAGCCGCATGTAGACAGGGCCGGGCGAGTTCGCGATTGCGCGCGTCGCCTGATCAATCTCGACTGCATCGCACGGGTCCAGCACCGTCAGGTTCGGCATCCCGCGCATGATCGCCAGATCCTCAGTCGCCTGATGACTGGGGCCGTACCCAGTGGACAAACCGGGCAGCGCGCAGCAAATTTTGACCGGCAGGTTTTCCTCGGCAATTGCCATGGCGATGAAGTCGTAGGCGCGGCGCGCTGCGAACACGGCGTAAGTCGTGGCGAAAGGCACGAAGCCCTCACGCGCCAGACCGGCGGCGGCAGACATTAGCAGCGCCTCCGCCATACCCATCTGATAGAAACGGTCGGGATGGGCCTCGGCAAAGATATGCAGATCGGTATATTTCGACAGGTCCGCCGACAGGCCGACGATATCGTCGCGCGATTTCGCAAGATCGACCAGTGCGTGCCCGAACGGGGCCGCCACGGTATCGCGCCCTTCGGCATCCAGCGACGCGATCATGGCGCTGGTGGCAACCCTGTCGCCACCAGCCACCGTGCGGGGCGTATATTTTGATTTGCGGCGCGAGAAGGCGGGAATGGTCATAGCGGTTTATCCTCGTCCAGAAGGGCAATTGCCTTGGTCCACTCATCCGCCTCGACCCGGATGAAGTGTGTGCTTTCGCGCTGTTCCAGAAACGGAATGCCCTTGCACATCTTGGTCCGGCAGATGATGACGCGTGGCTGTGCACCATCGTGGTTGCGTGCGTTGTCGAAGGCCCGAACCAGCGCGTTCAGATCGTTGCCATCGACCTCTTGGGCGTACCAGCCAAAGGCTGCCCATTTCGGCGCTTCCTCTTGCGTCGCCAGCACTTCCAGCGTCGGCCCATCGGCCTGCTGGTTGTTGAAATCAACGATGGCAATCAGGTTGTCGAGTTTCCATTGTACCGCTGACATGACTGCTTCCCAGGTCGATCCCTCCCCCAGTTCACCGTCCGACAGCATGTTGTAGACGAACGCGTTAGACTGCTTTCGTTTCAGCCCAAGAGCGGCCCCCACGGCGATACCCAGACCGTGGCCCAATGACCCGCCGGTGATCTCCATCCCCGGCGTATAGGCCGCCATACCCGACATCGGCATCCGGCTGTCGTCCATGCCGTAGGTCTCGATCTCGTCTTCGGGCAGGATACCGGCCTCGAGCAGTGCTGCGTAAAGTGCGATCGCGTAATGGCCGATAGACAGATAGAAGCGGTCGCGCCCCTCCCATTCGGGATCTTCTGCGCGGTAGTCCATGGCGTGAAAATAGGACGCCGCCAGCACATCCGCGACACCAAGCGCCTGTCCGATATAGCCTTGCCCCTGCACCTCTGCCATCTGCAGGGCATAGCGCCGGATTGCCCAGGCACGGCTGGCCAGGCTCACGTTGGAACCATTCATTTTGCTTCGATTTGGCAAACGGGTCGCCTCCCTATGGCACGGTCAATTTTGGCTATATTGCCACCGCGGTGGGTTCACACAAGCGGGAACTCGTTAACGACTATGAAGCACAGCTTAACAATACTGTGCGATATTGTGATGGTTTGACGCCCCCTCCCCTCGTATATTGCGTGCAACATCATTTCAAAGGAGCAATGCCATGAATTTGTCCACACTATTGGAAGAACGTGCGGCCGACGGGCACCCGGTGCGGATCGGATTGATCGGAGCTGGCAAATTCGGCTCGATGGTGCTGGCTCAGGCCCGGCACATCGCAGGTCTGCACGTCGTCGGGATCGCCGATCTGGATGTGGAAAAGGCCAGGGCATCGCTCGCGCGGGTGCAATGGGATGAGGAGCAGTTCTCAGCGGGCACTCTCGACGCGGCCGTATCATCCGGTGAGACGTGCGTCACGGACGATACAGCAGACCTTTTTGCCTGTTCCGAGATCGAAGTGGTGATCGAAGCGACCGGCCATCCCATCGCCGGCGTTCGCCACGCCCTCGCGGCCATTGATGCTGGCAAACATGTCGTCATGGTGAACGTGGAGGCCGACGTGATGTGCGGCCCGGCTTTAGCCGAGCGGGCGCGCAAGGCGGGCGTCGTTTATTCGATGGCCTATGGCGACCAACCCGCCGCGATCTGCGAACTGGTGGATTGGGTGCATTCCTGCGGCTTCGAACTGGTCGCCGCCGGTAAGGGCATGAACTTCTGCCCCGGCTACCGCTATTCGACGCCTGACACGGTCTGGGACTACTTCGATTTCACCGAGGAACAGGTCAATTCGGGTGACTTCAATCCCAAGATGTACAACTCCTTCACCGACGGGACCAAGGCCGCCATTGAAATGGCCGCCGTGGCCAATGCAACCGGGATGGACTGCCCGTCCGATGGGCTGGCCTTCCCGCCCGCAGGGCTGCAGGATCTGGCGGAGGTGTTCAAACCAGTCAGCGAGGGCGGACGCCTGGAAAAATCGGGTATCGTGGACATCGCCGCAAGCCGCGAACCGGATGGCCGCATGGTGCTGAACAACATCCAGTATGGCATGTTCGTCACCTTCCGCGCACCGAACGAATACACGCGCCAGTGCTTCAACCAATACGGTCTGTTGACCGACAAATCCGGCTGGTACGGCAGTATGTGGCGGCCGTTCCACCTGATCGGGCTGGAAACGTCTGTGTCGGTTCTGTCGGCGGCGTTGCGCCGGGAACCAACGGGCATATCGAAACGCTACCGCGCCGATGCCGTGGCCACAGCCAAGGGCGATTTTGCCGCAGGCGATATGCTGGACGGCGAAGGCGGCTTCAAGGTCTGGGCCAAGGCGATCCCCGCTGCGCAGGCCGTCGACCTTGGTGCGCTGCCTATTGGCCTTGCCCATCACGTCAAACTAAAAAGGGCGATCACCCGCGATCAGATCGTGACGCTGGATGATGTGGAGGTCATCGACGATCTGGACATCCACGCCCTGCGCACCGAGCAAAACCAACTGCTGGAAAGCTGACATGCCGAACATCCAGACCATGGCGGATGCAATCCGTTTTCTTGCCATCAACGCGATCCTGAACGCAGGCGAAGGCCATCAGGGCGTGCCCCTCGGCATGGCAGAGATTGCCGCGACCCTCTACGCCAACCACCTCAGGGCCGCGCCGAAAGACCCGCTTTGGCCTGACCGGGACCGGGTGGTGCTCTCGAACGGGCATGGCTCCATGCTGCTTTACGCGCTGCTGCACCTGTCGGGTTATGACAAGGTCTCGCTTGAGGCGCTCAAGTCGTTTCGCACACTTCACTCGGTCTGCGCGGGCCATCCCGAGATCGAACAGGATGCGGGGATCGAGATCACCAGCGGTCTGCTGGGACAGGGTATTGCCAGCGCCGTCGGCATGGCCGTAGCCGAGGAACGGCTTGCCGCCCGCTTTGGCCGTGATCTGGTGGATCACCGCACCTGGGCCTTTGTTGGTGACGGGTGTCTGCAGGAAGGCATGGGGCAAGAGGCGATCTCGCTGGCCGGGCACCTGCATCTGGGGCGGCTGACATTCCTGTGGGACGACAACCGGATCACCGATGACGGCGAAACCGCGTTGTCGATTTCCGAGGACATACCGGCCCGGTTTCGCGCCGCAGGCTGGCATGTTCTGGTGGTTGATGGGCACGACATTGTTGCGGTCGATGCCGCCATCACCGCCGCGAAGACTGATCCGCGCCCGTCGCTCATTGCCTGTCGGACGACGATTGCACGGGGCATCCCGCGCCTGCAGGGCCAACGCGGCGGGCACAGCGCGCCATTGACCTCGCAGGACGCCGAGGAAGCGCGGGCTGCACGCGGCTGGTCGCACCCAGCCTTTCACATACCGCAAGAGGTCTACGACGACTGGCACGGCGCGATGGACAGGGGCGCGCAGGCCCGCACCGACTGGTCCACGCGTCTGGCCGCACACCCTGAAAGCGAGGAGTTCACCCGCTGGATGTCAGGCACCCTGCCTGACGGGTGGGCCGATGCCCTGCCCGGCCCTTGCATGGAGCCGCGCGCCACGATCATGTCCTCCGGCGACGTGTGCGATGCATTGGCCGATACCCTGCCAGAAACCATCGTGCTGTGTGCCGATCTCGAAGCGCCGACCAATCACAAGCGCAGCCGCGCGGCCTTTACCCCCGAAAACCGCTCAGGAAGCTACCTGCACTGCGGCGTACGCGAGCACTTGATGGGGGCGATGGCGTATGGGATTGCCGCGCACGGCGGACTGCGCCCAGTCAATGTGACCTACCTGGCCTTTGCCGACTACGAACGACCCGCGATGCGCATGGCCGCCCTTATGGCATTGCCTACAACGTTCGTTTTCAGTCACGATTCAATTGGCGCGGGCAGCAACGGGGCGACCCACCAACCAGTCGAGACACTGGCAAGCTACCGCGCGATGCCGGGCATGCGAGTATTCCGTCCTGCTGATACGGTGGAGACAAGCGAAGCGTGGCAGATTGCGCTGGAAACCCCGGATGGTCCGTCGATGATGGCCTTGTCGCGGCAGGACGCGGTTCAGGTGCGCCGCGACACTTCCAAAAATCTAACTCGGCGGGGGGCATATATTCTGGCTGGGTCCGAACAAAATCGCGACGTGACCCTGATTGCCACGGGGACCGAGGTCGGGCTGGCCCTCCATGCTCGAAAGACGCTTGAGGCCCTAGGCATAAAAACCACCGTGGTCTCCATGCCCTGCTGGGAACTGTTCGAGGTTCAACCCCATTCCTATCGCTTGCAGATACTCGGCGGGGCCCCGCGCATCGCCATCGAGGCCGCGTTAAAGTTCGGATGGGAGCGCTGGCTCAGATATTCTGACCGGTTCATCGGCATGACGGGGTACGGCGCTTCAGCCAGGGCGCCTCAGCTCTACCAGCATTTCGGAATCACCGAGGAGGCAATTGTCGCTGCGGCGAAAGAAATGGCTGAACAATAATCCTACTGTCGGCCACCAGCAGCGCAATCAGATTTCTTTCGGAAGCCCCTTGTAAGAGGCGGCTGCAGGCAGCCAGATCGACTATAATTACCACCCCGACGGTACCGGCGCTCCGAAGGTGCTGCGCATAGAGCCAATGCTTTGGCACTCTTTATCGTAACCAATGCGCCGGCCTTACGAGCCTGTGATGCCACACGTCTAGATACCCCACCCAACTCGTGCCACGACGGCTCGCAGCAAAGGCTTCACGCCGACATCGCGCTGGAACCGAACATCTGGCCCGACGAGCCAGAAGAATTTCGGCCTGCCCCCTACAAAGACACCGAGCACGGCGGCGATTAACAGGCCAAGTGACCAAGGAACCCATGCAAAAGCAAGCGCCGTGATGCCTGCGACTAGTGCTGCAATAACACGAGGCCCTGACCGCACAAGTGGCGCTGTAAGCGCGATGAAACAGACAGGCGCCGCGAAATCAAGACTGAACGCTGTCGGGATCGCCTGACCGACCAGGGCGCCCATTAGCGTGAATCCGTACCAGAATGGACAGATCAGGGCCATGCAGCCAAAGTAGTAGGCCACCTTGGTCGGCGGTGTCATTTCGGGCCTGTCCTCTTAGGTGCGCACAGCGACGGCAAATGCCTGATCCACCATCAGGTAGGCCATTATGGCGCGTAGACCCAGCCGCGCATGACCGATCTGCGGGACGAGAGCAGCTGAATACATCGCCATGCGCAGGTTCACCGCAAGTGCAGTCGCGAGCGCGACAAAGACTGGAGCCTGATCTTGCAGGAGTGCGAGGGCTGTGAACTGCGATGCGCCAGCAATCACCAGTACCGACATTGCAATTGTCTGCAATATGTCCAGCCCTGCGTCGCGGGCGACTACACCAAACAGCATCGAATAAGGCACGACAATCAGAATGAAAGGAGCAGTTTCGTCAGCAATTGATGAAGGCAGATCGCAGATTTGATTTCATATCCAACAATATTCAGCAGCACAGCGACATATTAGAAGCCGCCCTAGCCGCAGA
>JGI20151J14362_10000826_pt1 | contig 22788 bp, 24 predicted proteins | sample COG_01_FD_14362 | JGI IMG/M metagenome (IMG submission 14362)
GTCTATGGTTAAAAGTGCTATGGATGAATTTGGCCAGTTAGATGTTTTATTTAACAATGCTGGACTTGGTGGGGCATTTGGATCCATAAATGATATTGATGCAGATGAATGGGATCAATCTATGGCAATACTTCTAAAATCAGTTTTTATGGGTATTAAGCATGCCTCGGTCGAAATGAAAAAGAATGCTAATGGTGCATCTATTATTAATACAGCATCAATTGCTGGTATGTCAGGAGGCGGCGGCCCACAAGCCTACTCAGCTGCAAAAGCTGCAGTTATAAATTTATCTCAAACTACTGCATTAGAGCTAGGTGAATTTAAAATACGGGTAAATAGTATTTCTCCAGGCGCTATTAGTACCCCTCTTCTTAATGGCCTTTCTGATGATTGGGATGAGCGTATTAAAGGACTTCAACCAATTGAGGAACTTGGTCAACCATTAGATATAGCTTATGCAGCTTTGTTTTTAGCTTCAGATGAATCTAGATTTGTCACTGGACACAACCTATGTGTAGATGGAGGTTTAACGGTAGATAGAACTGGTTTAATTAAAGGTATGCGCGAAGCTGCTCAAGAAGAATTGGGTGATATGCGAATTAGTGGAATGTCTATGGGTTCAACAGGTATTGAAGAAACTTTAAGAGAAATTGAGGATTAGTTATGGGTCTTTATAACAAATATGTGCTGCCTAAAGTTTTAAACTGCACTTGTGGCTCAAAGCCCATTAATTATCAAAGAAAAAAAGTTGTACCTTTAGCCAAAGGTTTAGTCTTGGATGTTGGAATTGGCTCTGGTCTGAATATTCCATTTTACGATATGACAAAAATAGATAAGGTTATAGGGCTTGATCCTTCGGAAGAGCTTAATGACCTTGCAGTAGATGTTGCAGAAGAAAATAATGTTGATGTCGACTTTATGCTTTGTGGTGCTGAAGACATACCTCTACCTGATAATCATATAGATACTGTTTTGATTACTTATACTATGTGCACTATTCCAGAAGTTATGGAAGCAAATAAAGAAATGCTTAGAGTGTTAAAACCAGAAGGAAGATTAATCTTTTGTGAGCATGGACTTGCTCCTGATCCAAAAGTTGCTAAATGGCAAAGCAGAATTGATCCTATATGGGGAAAAATTGCTGGTGGATGTCATCTCAATAGAGATATCCCAGAACTTATTACTTCAGCTGGATTTGAAATAGAGAATATGGAGCAAATGTATCTGCCAAGTACTCCAAGCTTTGCAGGTTATAACTACTGGGGATCAGCAAGGATAAAATAAAATGACAGATAAAATAAATAGTAAAATTCCTGAGTCCTACTTAAGTCTTCGACAGCCATCAGTAGAACACGATGAAAATTTTATCTCCGGCATCAATTCCTCTTATCAAGCAGCTAAATTAAGAAGTGCCTCAAAAAATAAAGGTGATACTTTTCATAACCCTGTTAAGTTTTCTTGGAGTGCGTTTTGGAAAACTTTTATATATGAAAATCTACCCCCTGTCTTTGTGTCCCCTCTTGCCGCATTGGTTTTAGAATCAAGCCCTAATAGAGCTTGGCATGTAATTCAAAATAGAGGTTTATGTGCAACCTCAACTAAACATCACTCATTAGCCTTTATTATTGGCTCTTGGTTAATTACCTATCCGGCCTCATGGCTTCTAACTGCAGCACTTCTTTTAGCTTTATTTAGCGATAGTGCTTTAATGCAAAACATTGATACTTTTCAAATTATCTTGGCCTACTTATTGCTATTTGTTCGCAGGCTCATCATTTCTGTTAAGTACGCTTACTTTAGAGAAGAAGATTTAGAGAGAATGTGCTTACCAGCACCAGATTGGGATGATCAAAAAACTCAAAGAAGATTAATAGGTCCAGGCTGGAGTAAGCCTACTGACAATCCTGGCTTAATTGAAGATGAGCTTACCTGTGCTATGGATGAAAATGACATCTGTCTTCAAGGTATACCTATGGATTTAAGTGACACAAATATTAAAGATTTGCTTAATGAAGAATCAAGTCCCCTATTTCCTAATAAGACCAGTGCAACAAAAGAAAATGAAGTTGCTTCAGGTTCATTCTTGTTTAACATTATTATGTCTGTCTATAAAAAAGACTTTGTTAAAAAATATAGACTTATTTTGTATCCATCCATGCTATTAATTCCCGCTACGCCATTTATGGTTAGATATGTCTATGGAGCAAGTCTCTTTGGGGTGTCTGGATTAGAGCAAATGATTTCAGTGGCTTCTATTTTAGGATTTTTCTTGGGATTTCAACTCCTCTTCTTTGGGCTTGTATGTTCAATAGATTTTGAGAGGCGTTATGAGACTGCTAAAAAAATAGGTGATTTAGTTAAGTATCCAGGACTTAGATTTTCTGAATTATTTTCAAGCGATGAAGCTAATAATGATAGTAAAGAACCAATTTATTTAGATCTGCAAAAAAGAGTCAATGTCTTTGCTTGGATGAATATGAGAAAAGTTTTGCGATCTTTTGGAGAAGCTTTTTATCTTAGAATTGAAGGTTATACGTCGATCCTTATTTTTTACTCTTTATTTTGTGTTGGTTTGTTAAATCTTATTATATGGACAGAAATGCGCCATCATATTTCGACTATTTTTGTCATAGTAGCCATCATTGCAATTATTTCAGGGATAAGTCTTCTTGCTATGTATATGGCTATTAGACTGCAATCTTTAAGTGCCGAGCATAGAGACTTTGTTCGAAATGAGCTTTTTATTATTGAAGAAGAGATTTGGGAATTAAAGTTAGCCAATGCATCACCAGATAGAATTACCGACCTCGAAAGTGCAAAGGCGTTACTTCAACAAGTTGATGAATCTATTAATTACAAGGAACTCATATACAAACCTACTACTATTGTTGGCATAGCTGCAAATAATGGTGTTATTGGTTCTATATTAGGGTTGATTATTACTGGATGCTTGCTTGCTGTTCAAGGCTTTGTAACTACAGGCATCGAGTACGATGCAATTGGCTGGTTTAATTTTTAAGTATTAAGAATCAAAAACTTTTTTAATAATTTAAAAATGCTTTCTCTAGTATGCTCAAAAGCTTCGGCCTCTTGAGCTTTGTCAAAATTAATATTTACCGGATCTGGGTGCATCCAATGTAAAGAAGTAGCTGAAGTTGGAATCACCGGGCAAACCTCTTCTGCGCACAAAGTAATAACGTAATCCAGATTATCCATAAAGTCAGATTCAAGATCATCAATTGATTTTGAAGTATGATTTGAGATATCTATGCCTATGGATTTCATACAAGCAATAGCACCTGGATGGACCTTGCCTGAAGGAATGGAACCCGCACTTTGTATCTGATGCTCTTTACTGAGCATAGCTTTAGCTAAGCCCTCTGCTATTTGGCTTCTTGCTGAATTACCAACGCACATAAAAAGTATATTCATAGAGTAAATTGAAGATTCTACTATTTCAGAGTATCTTATATTTAATAAGGAAATAATACAGTGAAATTTCGTTTGTCTAAAAAATCTATCCTCAAAGGTCTTGAAGGTCGCCTTGGAGAGAATGACTATTTAGAACCCTTAGAACACCTAATAGAATCATTTAAAAATGAATCTCGGCTTAATTTAGCTGGGAATCTTGGTGTGCGTCATCAGCTTATAAATCGACTTAAGGTTAGAGCTCAATTATATGATTTTATCGATGATAAAACCTTACCAGAGCCTGCAAATCCAATCTTTGTTATGGGCCTTCCTCGCTCAGGTACAACATTTTTATTTGATTTATTAAGCTGTGATGAGCAATATCGGTCGCCCTTATTTTGGGAAATAACTCGCCCTTTTCCTTTGGTAGAAAAAGGTAGCAAAGAAGCTAAAAAACGTATTAAACAGACCAATAGAGAGTTGGGCTTGGCAAGAAAATTTATTCCAAATCTTTTAGGGATGCATCATATTCATGCCGAGATGCCTGAAGAATGCTCTTTGATTAATACCATGAATGTTAGAAGTTTTATCTTTATGTGTATGGCTAATTCTCCTAGCTATGAAAAGTTTTTAAAGACCTGTGATTTTTCAGACACTTTTATGTGGCATAAACGTTTTCTTCAAGCCTTAGAAACACAAGAAAAGCCAGAAAAATGGCTGTTAAAAGACCCAAGTCATATTAGTCATACTCCCGAGCTAGTCTCCACCTACCCTGGAGCTAAATTTATTCATATTCACAGGAACCCAGTCAAATCCATTGGGTCTTTATCAAGCTTAACCATGAGTGTGCGCTCTGGACTTTCAAATCATGCCGATCCTCATGAAATTGGTGCAGCTGTTTTAGATTTTTGGCAATATGCAATAGAAAAAAGTATTAGTGATAGATCTGAGCACCTTACTTCTGAACAAATTATAGATATTGATTATCGTGATTTTATTAAAAACCCTCTAGAACAAATTAAACAGATTTATCAGCATTTTAATTTTGAATTATCTCAATCAACTCTTGGTCAGATGCAAGTTTATATAGATAACCAATCTAAAGAAGGTCATAAACCTCATCATTATGCTTTAGAAGATTTCGGTTTAGATGAAGATAAAGTTCAAGAAGCTTTTTCAAACTACAACCGCATCCATAACTTTTGATGATAAAATACCTCAACTATTAAAAACCTATAAAGCTATACCATGAAGAAAATACAATTATTAAGCATCCTTATATGTGGCCTTGTATTCTCATCATCAATCGAGGCTTCATCTCAAAGCAAGGAGACTGCTATGACATCTGTAACTATTAATACCACTATCGGCGCTATTCATTTAGAGTTAGATCAAGACAAAGCTCCTATTACAGTAGCAAACTTTGTAGCTCTAGCTAATGCTGGTTACTATGAAGGCACTATATTCCACAGAATTATTCCAGGTTTCATGGTTCAAGGTGGTGGCCTAACTGAAGATATGCAAAATAAATCTAGTGGCACTGATCCTATACAAAATGAAGCTAACAATGGTCTTGCAAATGATCGTGGAAGTATTGCTATGGCTAGAACTATGGATCCACACTCAGCTACAGGACAGTTTTTTGTTAATCACAAAGACAATGGCTTCTTAAATCATACTGCTGAAACTGCACAAGGTTGGGGTTATGCAGTCTTTGGTAAAGTTACCGATGGTATGGATGTTGTTGATCAGTTAGCTGAAAGTCCTACTGGTATGGTTGGAGGTTATCAAGATGCGCCACTTGAGCCTGTAACTATTGAATCGGTTACTGTATCTGAATGAAGCCTAGGTTTATCTCAGACATACATCTAAGCGATAAACATCCTGAACTTACTCAAGCCTTTTTTACATTTTTAAACGAATCAAAAGAGGNTTGCACTCATCTTTATATTCTTGGTGATCTTTTTGAGGCCTGGATTGGAGATGATGATGCCACTCCTCTTGCACAAGAAGTAAAAAATGCTTTACGTGCATTTACCGATAATGGTCCTNCAACTTTTTTCATACACGGCAATAGAGATTTTCTAATCGGAGAGTCATTTGCTNAAGAAACAGGTATAACCATTTTGCCAGATCCTTATACACTAACTATTAATGATCAAAAGGTTGTAATTAGTCACGGAGATTTTCTTTGTACTGATGATGTTGATTACATTACATTTAGAAACCAAGTTCGTAGCGATGAATGGCAATCTGAATTTCTAAATAAACCCATTGCTGAACGTGAAGAGATCGCAAAATCAATGAGAGATGAAAGCCAAGAAGCTACCGCTGAAAAGTCTAATATCATCACTGATGTTAATGCTGCTGCAGTAAGCGACTTCTTGCTTGAACATACACCAGATTTATTTATACATGGGCATACTCACAGACCTAATATTCATAACATCGAGTCAGACAATCTTGTTGCTAAACGCATCGTTTTAGGCGACTGGGGTGCAACTGGTTGGTACCTTGCACTCAATTTAAATAATATCGATCTACAAGAATTTAATATATAAATCCTATTGTTCTAATTGAAATACTACTGTATATTTATACAGTAAATTAAAACAATATCCTTATGAAAGTTGACTACATCGGAAAAATTTCTGAAGAGAATCTGCCGGCAATATTTGTGCCTTATTTCCTTGAATCGGTGCATGCAGGCTTCCCTAGTCCTGCTAGTGATTATATGGAAAGCCCTATTGATCTCAATAAACATCTTATTAAAAATGGTGCTGCAACTTTTCTAGTTCGTGCTCAAGGACAATCAATGCTTGGATCAGGTATTACAGATCAAGCTGTACTTGTAGTTGATCGAAGCATCAAGCCATCACATGACAGCATAGTCGTTGCTTCTATCGACGGTGAGTTTGTTTGCAAGCGTCTTAAGTTAAAACCAAAAATGTGCTTAATGCCAGATAATCCAAGTTACCCTCCCATCTTTATTAATCATGGGCAAGAGCTAGAAATACTAGGAACGGTCACAGCAGCCATTAATAAATTTTAATGCCACTAGCTCTGGTAGATGGTAGATTGCGATAGTTTTTATGCGTCTTGTGAAAGAATCTTCCGTCCTGATTTAAACAATAAACCTATTGTTGTCTTATCTAATAATGATGGATGTGTTATTGCTAGGAGTAAAGAAGCCAAAGCTTTAGGAGTTGGCATGGGAGTACCTTGGTTTAAAGTTAAAGATCATTATTTAAAAAATGGTGGTTATGTTTTTTCTTCTAATTTTGCTCTCTATGGCGATATGTCTGCACGAGTGATGAATATATTAGAGTCAGTCTCTCCAAGTGTAGAAGTCTATAGTATTGATGAAGCCTTTTTAGATTTAGATANATTAGATAAAAACTATAATCTCTATAAGTTTGGATGCTATGTAAGAGGTGTTATTAAGCAGTGGACTGGGGTACCGGTTCGTGTTGGTATAGCTCCAACTAAAACTTTAACAAAAATAGCTATCCATCAAGTTAAGAAGAAAAATATAGCCACAAGAGTTGTACGACTCATTACACCAAAAGAAATTGCAGAAGCTTTATCACTAACTCCTGTAGGTGAAGTTTGGGGTGTGGGTAGGAGACTAAATCAACACTTGCAACGCATGGGTATTCTTACAGCCTTAGATTTAGCTCAATGTGACCCTGCTCATATTAGACAAAAATTTAGCATAGTCTTAGAGCGGACTGTTAGAGAGTTACGTGGGGAAAGATGTCTAGAGATAGAACATAATGTAGCAGCAAAGAAACAGATTGTTGTCAGTCGAAGTTTTGGTCAAAGAGTAGATCATTTATCTACACTTGAACCTATTGTGAGTAATTTTGTAGTAAGAGCCACTGAGAAATTACGACATGAAAAACAAAAATGTTCACAGGTTTCTGTCTTTGTCAGAACAAGTCCATTTAACGATAAAAAACCTCAGCATAGGGGCTTTAATAGTTTTCAATTTCATAGTCCCACTAATGACACTAGAGATATATTACATGGCGCTAAAATTGCGCTAAAACCTATTTTCAAACCTAATTATTCCTATGCGAAGGCTGGAGTTTTATTAAGTTTATTTTCAAGCGAAGGCATAAAACAATACTCATTGTTTCAAGATGCTAATGCACCTAAAGATAATTCTTATTTAATGCGTTATATAGATGCTATGAACATCTATAAAACACAAATTTATTTCGCATCACAAAATACATCTCTTTACTCTCCCATGCGACAAAACATGGTTTCACCAAAATATACTACCAATTGGTATCAGATACCTTTGGTTGATTAGTTATATAAAATATACTTGATTTAATTGCATATTCATCTACATTTAATATCTAGATAATTTTTTAGGGGATAAAAAATGAAAAAAACAATGTTTACTATCTTGAGTTGCTTAATGTTAATTCCATTCGCTTCTGCAATGCATCATGAAGCTTCGGGACATAAAATATCAGAAGCAGAGGTTATTAAAATAGCTAAATCTGCAGCGCCAGCTAATATTAGTGGTGATGCAACTATTATGAGTTCAGATGGCACTATTTTAGTTGAAGGAACTAATGGTTGGACTTGTATGCCAGGCACTCCGCCGAATGAAAATGTAAATCCAATGTGTGTTGATAAAGCATGGCAGAAATGGCTTGCAGCTTATATGGCGCAAGGTGAATATGATTCTGAAGAAGAAGGTTTTGGTATGTCGTACATGCTGCAAGGTGATACAGCAGTAGACAATGATGACCCCTTTAATACAGATAAATCTAAAGGCGTATGGATTCAAGAAGGCCCACATTTAATGATGTTAATGCCAGCAAGTCTAATGAAAGATATGCCAAGAGATCCGTATGCGGGTGGACCTTACGTAATGTGGGAAGGTAATGACTTTGTTCATGTTATGGTCCCATTAGAGGTCACAGTTAACCCTAATCAATAGTGGTTACAATAATACTAAGTACAGCATTGCTGTACCTAATTCAGCTCGTGCTTCAATCCTGGTTAAGACGTTCAGCTGGAGATGTCTCTGAGAGAACAAATAAAGCTGTTCATAATTTAAGAGAGTCTCTGCCAGTATTCTTTACATTAGCGATTCTTTCGATCTATTTTGAAATTGAAGCCAACACTCAACTTGCAGCCTATTGGTTGTTAGCTAGAGTTATTTTTGCTCTTGTCTATATTTCAGGTTTAAGTTTAAGACCAGCTGCGGAAGGATCAACCTATGAACCTCAACCTTTAAGAGGTCTAGCTTGGGCTATCTCAATCTTCTTGCTCATAAAAATGGGATTAAATCTTATCTAACAAATATGAACGAGCGACAAAAAGGTTTATTTATTTGCTTTTGGGTATATTTAATAGCCTTTGTTGTTGCAATATATTGCGCTAATCAAATAATAGGAGCTCATCAATGGGTGGTTGTTTCTTTTGCGCATTTTGTTGCAACTTGCATTGTATATATTGGGAGTTTTATTTATAAAAACTCTAGTTTGTATGATCCTTTTTGGTCCTTTGCTCCAGCACCTATTGCTGTTTATGTAGCTTTTTGGCCTGAATCAGGAGTGCTGAATTATGAAAAAATTTTCTTAGTTCTTATTCCAGTAATTTTTTGGTCATTTAGATTGAATTTAAACTGGTTAAGAAAATGGACAGGATTGATAGAGGAAGATTTTCGCTACGTTAAGCTTAAAAAGGGTTCAAAACTTTGGATTAATTTTGTTGATTTTTTTGGGATTCATATGTTCCCTACTTTTCAAGTTAATTTATCCTTGCTGCCTATTTATTACATCCTCTCAAAAGATACCGGCGATGTAAGCTGGCTTTTATATTGCGCAAGTATCTTTACTATACTTGCAGTATCTTTAGAAACAATTGCAGATAGGCAAATGCGAGAATTTGCGAGTATTCCTTCGAATCATCGAGCAACTATGCGCACTGGATTTTGGAAGTTTTCTAGACATCCAAATTATCTAGGCGAAGTATCTTTTTGGTTTGGTTTGTTCTTAATGGCATTGACGGCAGAAAATTATCCTGTCTGGTTATTCATTTGTCCATTAAGTATGTATCTCATGTTTGCATTGGTGACTTGCAAGATGATGGATAATCGGAGTCTAGAAAGAAGGCCAGACTACGCCGAATATATGCAGAAAACTTCTCAGTTATTTTTATGGCCACCGGCCAAATAGTTATAGCGCTTTAAAATATCTTTCGTGATGAGCTTCAGATAGTTCTAAAAACTCTTTATTGATAGCCTCTCTAGTAACAGATAAAGGCTCATTGATAAGACTAGTAATACCAAATTCATTTAAATCAAGCTCTTGAGTTCCAGAGGCTCTTAATAAATCAAAAATCCAAGTTAAAGGATCTAAGCTATTATTAAAACGTATAGCATTATCCTTAAGTTTTTGCGCTAACACAGTCTCATCGTTAATAGAAAAGCGACTTTTTAGCACAATTTTCTTAAATTTCTCTAAACGAATATTTACGAGCTCTTTCTCTTGGGTATTAAATTTATTCCAATCGATTACCTCATGTACGTAACGTTTACAGCCCTTACAAACGTTATCACCGTAGGTGGTTGAGCAGATTCCTAAGCAAGGAGTTGTGGATCGAGTCATGGCCATAGTATTTGTAAAATAATACCTTATTTTTAAAAATATTATCAGTGATTTAGTGGCTACTGAGACGTAAGAGAAGTAAAATGTCGTGGGAAACAATTATGATTAATGAATATAGACTGCATGCACAAGAGCGCGCAGAACAAAACATACCTCCACTGCCCTTAGATGCAGAACAAACTTCTGCTTTAGTTGATCTTTTAAAGCAAGATAATGAAGAATCAGAGTTTTTATTAGACCTTTTAAAAGAAAGAGTTCCAGCAGGAGTTGATCAGTCGGCTTACGTAAAAGCTGGTTTTTTAGCAGACATAACAACTGATAAAGCGCAAAGCCCTTATATCGATAAAGTTGCTGCGGTAAAAATATTAGGCACTATGCTTGGTGGATATAATATTCAACCTCTCATAGCTTGCCTGTCTATAGATGGTCTTGGTGATGAGGCTGCAATAGCATTAAGTAAAACATTATTAATCTTTGATGCTTTTAATGAAATTTTTGAATTATCAAAAACTAATCCTCATGCTAAAAAAGTTATAGATTCTTGGGCTGAAGGGGAATGGTTTACTAATAAGCCTCAAATTCCAGAACAGATAAAATTAACAGTTTATAAAGTTACTGGTGAAATTAATACAGATGACCTCTCTCCTGCTACTGACGCTTGGTCAAGGCCTGACATACCGTTACATGCTTTAGCTATGTTTAAAATGCCACGAGAAGGTTTGGATAAGCCTCTTGAAACTATTGATGAGCTCAAAGCAAAAGGTAACCCTTTAGCTTTTGTTGGTGATGTTGTTGGAACGGGTTCTTCTAGAAAGTCAGCTACAAATTCAGTTTTATGGCATATGGGTGATGATATTCCTGCAATACCTAATAAAAAAGAAGGTGGATTTTGCTTTGGTGGCAAAATAGCGCCTATTTTCTTTAACACACTAGAAGATTCAGGTGCCTTTCCAGTTGAGTGTGATGTCTCAAAACTTTCAATGGGTCAAGAAATTATTTTAGAGCCCTTTGCTGGAAAAATTACCGATGCTAATACTGGTGAAGTTGTAACTACTTTTGAATTAAAAACTGATGTTTTGCTTGATGAAGTAAGAGCAAATGGTCGAATTCCATTAATCATAGGCAGGCAGTTAACAGATAAAACAAGGGAAGCTTTAGATTTAGAACCTACTAAAGTTTTTAAAAGACCTGATGATACAGATGATTCTAATAAAGGTTACACCTTAGCTCAAAAAATGGTTGGCAAGGCTTGTGGAGTTGCTGGAGTAAGACCTGGTACTTATTGTGAGCCTAGAATGACAACTGTTGGATCGCAAGATACAACTGGTCCCATGACAAGAGATGAACTTAAAGAGCTGGCTTGTTTAGGTTTCTCAGCTGACTTGGTTATGCAGTCCTTCTGTCATACAGCTGCTTATCCAAAACCAGTAGACATAGAAACACAACATAATTTACCTGACTTTATTATGAATAGAGGTGGAGTATCTTTAAAACCAGGCGATGGAATTATTCATTCATGGCTAAATAGAATGCTCTTACCAGATGGTGTTGGAACAGGTGGAGATAGTCATACCAGATTCCCACTTGGTATTAGCTTCCCTGCAGGGTCTGGCTTAGTTGCTTTTGCAGCAACACTTGGAGTTATGCCGCTTGATATGCCTGAATCTGTTTTGGTTAGATTTAAAGGTGAAATGCAACCAGGAATTACTTTGAGAGATTTGGTAAATGCTATTCCATATGCTGCTATCCAAAGTGGCTCTTTAACCGTTGCTAAAGAAGGTAAAAAGAATGTATTTTCAGGTAAATGTCTTGAAATTGAAGGCCTTCCAGATATGAAAGTTGAACAGGCTTTTGAATTATCAGATGCATCTGCTGAAAGATCAGCATCAGGTTGCACAGTCAGACTTAATAAAGAGCCTATTATTGAATATCTAAAATCCAATATAGTCATGCTACGTTGGATGATTGCTAGCGGTTATGGTGATCCAAAAACTTTAGAGAGGCGAGCTCAAGCTATGGAAGAATGGATTGAAAATCCAGAGTTACTAGAGCCTGATGCTGATGCTGAATATGCAGAAGTTATAGAGATTGATCTTAATGAAATTAAAGAACCCCTACTCGCATGCCCAAATGATCCTGATGATGTAAAACCTTTATCAGAAGTTTGTAATACTGAAATTCAAGAAGTTTTTATTGGATCTTGTATGACAAATATTGGTCACTTTAGAGCAGCCGGCCATCTTTTAAAGAAATATAACGGAACCAAAGCAAGACTTTGGGTTGTCCCTCCTACCAAGATGGATGAGAAACAGTTAATGGAAGAAGGTATCTATAATGTATTTGGCACCTCTGGTGCTAGAACTGAAATCCCTGGATGTTCACTCTGTATGGGTAACCAAGCAAGAGTATTAGCTAATTCAACTGTAGTTTCAACTTCGACCAGAAACTTTCCAAATCGATTAGGTGATGGAGCAAATGTTTACTTAGCATCTGCTGAACTGTCAGCTATCGCAGCTATTATAGGCAGATTGCCAACTCCTCAAGAGTATCAGGAGTATATGGAAGAAATTAATCCAGTTGCTGATGATCTTTATAAGTATTTAAACTTTAATGAAATAGATACATATGTTGCCAGCGCAGAATCAGCAGATATACCTGCTGTTAACATAGTTAATCCATCATAACTCTATGAAGCGAGCATTTATTATTGCATTTGTAACAACCTTTCTTTTAGTTGCATGGTTCACAAATTCTGATTCAAATGATGATGTAGGTTTAAAACAGTCAATTCTTCATAATGGGATTTCAAGAGATTACATCCTCCATGTTCCTGAAAACCTACCAACAAATGCTCCATTAGTGGTTGTATCTCATGGTTATACTTCTAGCGCAAACACTATGATGGCTTATTCAGGCATGAATAAAGTTGCTGACGCAGAAAAATTCTTAGTTGTTTATCCTCAAGGTACAAAAGATTTAAGAGGTAATAATTTTTTTAATGTTGGGTATGAATTTCATGCATCATCAAAGGTAGATGATCTAGGTTTTATTAAAACTTTAGTAACAAAGGTTGCTGATGAATACCAAATTAACCCAAACCATATTTTTGCTACAGGCATGTCTAATGGGGGAGATCTCAGTTACTTTCTAGCTTGTTACGCGTCTGATATTTTTCAAGCAGTAGCGCCTATTGCTGGAACTATGATGCAAACAACTATTGAAACCTGTAAGCCTAAAAAAGGTATGCCAATTTTTGCTGTGCATGGAAAGGCAGATGATGTTACTTATTTTGATGGTGATATGGCAAATCGAGATAAATGGGGCCCTTATCCTGGCATCCCAGCTGTTATTCAGCATTGGGTTGATCTAAATTCTCTAGAAATTTCTCAAGCAAGTTCTGAAAATATAACCAAATTTCTAGCCACTAATGAAGCACTAAGTTTTGATAGATATTTAAGTACAACTTCAAATCAAGAAGTGTGGCTTTATGTTCACACAGGTGAGCATGATTGGTCACTTAAAGAACTAGATACTAGCTCGGAGATTTGGAACTTTTTTTCAAGATATATTAATTAGCTTTGAATCGAGTAACTTTTGAGATGTCATCTCGTGTATTCTCTAAATTTTCTAAATAACCATCATTGAGAGGTGTAATGTATTGGCCAGTGAAAACTGAACACTCAAATTCTTTAATATTAGGGTTACCTTCTTGAACAGAGGCAATAAGATCATTTAGGTCTTGATAGATTAACCAATCTGCTCCAATCTCAGCGCAAATTTCTTCATCGGTTTTTTTGGATGCTACAAGCTCTTTAGTTGCAGGCATATCAATTCCATACAAGTTTTGATATTTAACAGGAGGAGCCGCTGATGCAAAATAGACTTTTTTAGCACCCGCTTCTTTTGCCATTTCAATAATTTTTCTACTTGTTGTTCCTCTTACAATTGAATCATCAACCAAAAGGACATTTTTATCTTTAAACTCTAGATCGAGAATATTTAGCTTTCTTCGAACAGATTTCTTGCGCTCTTCTTGATGCGGCATAATAAAGGTTCTGCCGATATATCTATTTTTAACAAAACCTTCTCTGTAGGGGATTTTAAGCTCGTCAGCCAATTGAAGTGCTGCAGTTGTAGAACTATCAGGAATAGGAATAACTACATCAATATCATGGTCTGGGTTTATTCTAGTTATTTTATTAGCTAGCCTTTTTCCCATGCGCATTCTTGATTTATAAACTGAGATTTGATCAATAGTTGAGTCTGGTCTTGCAAAATAAACATACTCAAAAATACAAGGTCTTTCTTGGTAAACTTCTGCACATTGTTGTATATGGAGTGTTCCTTTATTATCAATAAATACCGCCTCACCTGGCTCTACATCTCTTAAAGTTTCAAACCCAAGTGATGCAAAAGCAGCATTTTCCGAAGAAATCATATACTCATCTCTATTCTTACCCTTTCTTATTCCTATGACCAATGGGCGTATTCCATTGTTATCTCTAAAAGCCAACAAGCCAAATCCAGTAATTAAAGCTATAACTGCATAAGCTCCATCACATCGCCTATGAGTTTTTGTGACTGCTTTAAAGATATGTTTTGCCTCAGGATAGATCTCTCTTTGCTTACCTAATTCATGTGCAAAAATGTTTAATAAAACCTCGGAATCAGAATCTGTATTTAGATGACGCATTTCTGCATGAAATAGTTCATTGGCAAGTGATTCAGAATTAGTTAGATTGCCATTGTGAGCAAGACTAATGCCATAAGGTGAATTTACATACATAGGTTGAGCAAACTCTTTACCATCACCACCAGCTGTTGGATATCTGACGTGGCCAATTCCATAATTTCCAACAAGTTTGTCCATATGTCTTTGTAAAAAAGTATCTCGAACATAACCCATAGACTTTCTTGAATTTAATTTGTCCTCAGAATCACAGACAACCATTCCAGCTGAGTCTTGGCCTCGATGTTGGAGCATCAATAAAGAGTCATAGAGATCTCCTACGACATTATTTTCTGCTGATATACCAACTATTCCACACATTATGTTTCCTCTTCAGGAGGGTCAGGTTGAATTAATTCTTTAGCTTCAATTAAAGCATCATTATCTATCAAGTCACGAATATATGCTTCTATTTCAGGTGCAATTTGTTCAATAAAAGGAGAAATTTTTGAATTGCCCATGAGCTCTGAGTTTTTTAAACCTGCAGGCATGAGCAAGAAGATAATAAAAATAACAATTAAGCCCCGTGCCATGCCAAAAAGCACACCAAGAAACTTATCAAAGCCAGATACACCAGACCATTTGATGAGCTTGCTAATCATATTAATAACAATGCCGCCAATAAAAATGCAAGCAACAAAAATTACAACGTAGGCACCAATTTTTGAAATTTCAGGGTTACCTATATAGCCGGTAATAAATGGGGAAACTAAATACTCTAAGCTGATTGCTGCAATGAATGAAAATACCCAAAGAAACAGTGATAAGAATTCTTTTGTAAACCCTCGGAATAGCGAAATAATACCTGAGGCTATTACTACTCCTAAAATGATCCAATCTGTAATATTTAAACCTATGGCATCCACGGTGTTATAACCCCTGTTTCAATTCCAGCAATTGTATTAATTTTACTCTTATTATTTTTAATTTCTTCCTCTGTAAAAAAAATAACATAAACTGCATGTTTGTTTTTATCATTAGGTAATGACTTAACTTCACCCATATAGCCACTATTATTAATTTTGGTCAATAATTCAGAAGCTTTGTCAAAAGATGAAAAAATACCAATTCTATATAAATACATCTTGAAATCTTCTGTACTAATCTTGGCTGCGGTTTCACCCATGTCTTTTGGCATTTCTAAAGATTCAAAGCTAGAATCTATGTCTTTGACTGGCTCAGATATGAGCGATGTATTAAAAACAGGTTTCTCGATATCAGGAATTTCCACCACTAGCGGTTTGCTATATTTAGGCTGCGGTGACAATACATAAAGCACAACAAATAGCAGCAAAGCTACCGAAAATAAAATACCTGTTACTCTTTCGTAAGTCATTATTTGTTGTATATTTTATTTAATAGTCCAGCCACTTTATCTCTTAGATCTTTTCTATGCACTATCATATCAATAGCGCCATGATCCAGTAAAAATTCTGCTTTTTGGAAGTCATCAGGTAATTCAACTCTAACTGTATCTTCAATAACTCGTCTGCCAGCAAATCCAACAAAAGCTTTAGGTTCTGCAATATTAATATCTCCCAACATAGCTAAACTTGCAGACACTCCTCCAAAGATGGGATCTACCATAATAGAAATATAGGGTAACTTTTTAGCTTTCAATTTTTGAATAGCTGCTGAGGTTTTTGCCATTTGCATTAATGAAATCATTGATTCTTGCATCCTTGCACCTCCACTAGTTGAGAAACATATAAAAGGAATCTCATCCTCTATGGCTTGATTAATACCTGCTACAAATTTTTCCCCAACAACACCGCCCATAGATCCACCCATAAACCTGAATTCAAAAGCAGCAATTACAACCGGAATATCTTTAAGATGACCTTGTCCTATGACAATAGCATCATTTTCACCAGTAGCTTTCATAGCCTCTTTGATTCTTGTTGAATAATATTTAGTATCTTTAAATTTAAGAGGGTCTTTGCTTTTTATATCAGCAGCTATCTCTTTAAAAACTGAGTTATCTAGAAATTGTTCTAATCTAGTTCTAGCTCCAATTCTTAGATGATGATCACATTTAGGACAAACATGAAGTAATTTTTCTAACTCTGGTTTGTATATAAAGTTGATTCACATGATGGGCATGAAACCCAAAGTCCGTCTGGAACTTTACTCTTATTGGTTGAAGTGTCTATTCCAATAGATGGAATAAGTCTTGTTAACCAGTTCATTTAATTAATTGCCCTATTTAGATCCTTTAAGTATTCTTCTATTTTACTATAGTCTTTTGTCTCTTTTACCGCATCAATCATCTCTACAATTGATGAACCAACGATAACACCATCAGCACACTTTGCAAGAATCTTAGCATCACTAGGCGTCTTAATTCCAAAGCCTGCAAGAGTAGGAATTGAGGTGTATTGACGAATTTTGCTAATATTTTGTTCTATCTCAGTCATATCTAAGTTTGATGAGCCTGTTACTCCTCTTAAATTTACGTAATAAATGAATCCAGAGCTATTTTCGGTGATTTGTTTGATTCTAGTATCAGCTGTTGTTGGCGATATTAATGAAATAGTATCAATATTTGGATTAGAAATACCGTAACTATCTAGCTTAAGTTCACCTGGAATATCTACAACTAAAAGAGCATCTATTCCTAACTTATCAGACTCTTCAATTAAATCAGAATGTGAAATAAAAGTATTGAGATAACCCATAAGAACAATTGGGGTATCGGTATTGGTTTGTCGAAACTTAATTACCATATCGACAATATTTTTAAGTGAAATATCTTTTTTTAACGCTCTATCATGGGCTTTTTGAATAATTGGTCCTTCTGCAATAGGATCTGTAAAAGGCACTCCTATTTCTATTACATCAACTCCAGAATTAACAAATAAATGCATCAATTCAAGGGTGGTATCTAAATCAGGATCGCCAGCAACCAGATATGCAACTAAAGCTTTTTTATTCTTATCTTTTAAATCTTCCAGTTTGATTTGAAGTTTATTCAAAACTCAATACCATCTATTTGTGCAACTGTATTAATATCCTTATCACCTCTTCCTGACACATTGACCACAACGTTAGCTTCTAGGCCAAGTTCTTTCATCAAGATTGGAAGATAAGCAAATGCATGAGCTGTTTCAAGTGCAGGCATGATACCTTCAAGCTCTGTTACCTCATGAAAAGCTTTTAGCGCCTCATCATCACTCACAGCAACATATTCTGCTCTGCCAATGTCCTTTAACCAAGAATGTTCTGGGCCTACACCAGGATAATCCAAACCTGCTGAAACTGACTTAGTATCTTTGACTTGACCAGCTTCATCTTGCATAAGGTAACTTCTAGCACCATGCAGGACCCCAGGAGTTCCATCATTAAGTGGAGCTGCATGCTCACCTGTTTCAACACCTTCTCCACCAGCCTCAACACCAATTAACCTAACATCATCTTCTTTGATGAAAGGATAAAAAGCTCCCATTGCGTTTGAACCACCGCCAACACATGCAACCACAGCATCTGGTAATTTATTAAAGAGTTCATTTGATTGGGTAATAAGTTCTTGACCTACTACAGAATTGAAATCCCTAACAATCATTGGATAAGGATGAGGCCCGGTAACACTTCCAATGATGTAATAAGTATCATCAACATTAGTAACCCAGTCTCTTAAAGCTTCATTTAATGCATCTTTTAACGTTGCTGAGCCAGAATCTACAGGATGGACATGAGCACCGAGTAATTTGATTCTATAAACATTTAAAGATTGTCTTCTAACATCTTCAGNGCCCATATATATGTGACACTCAAGACCTAATCTTGCTGCTACTGTTGCGGTAGCTACACCATGCTGACCTGCTCCAGTTTCTGCAATAATTCTTTTTTTGCCCATGTGCTTGGCAAGCAGAATCTGACCTACTGTATTGTTAATTTTATGAGCACCAGTATGATTTAGATCTTCTCTTTTCAACCAAATGTTCCCACCCCCATAATGTTCGGTGAGTCTCTGAGCAAAATATAAAGGTGATGGTCTTCCAACAAAATGTGATAAATCTTTATAGAATTCTTTTATAAATGTGGGGTCATCTTTTAAGTTGTTGTAGGTAGTTTCAAGCTCATCAAGCGCAAACATAAGTGTTTCTGGTACAAACTTGCCGCCATACTCACCAAAAAATCCATTAACATCTGGAAAATTTTCTTTATTGTTCATGATTTTATTTTGTTAATCATTCTATCGATTAAAAGGGTATCTTTAATACCAGGCTCTGATTCTACACCTGAATTGATATCAAGACACCAAGGTTTAACACTTAGTGCATTATCTACGTTTTCAAGATTAATGCCACCAGAAAGTATGATATTTGAATTAGCTAGGACTTCGTCACTAACAATATCCCAATTAAAGCTCTCACCTGTGCCCCCATAAAGATCTTTTTTATATGTCTCAAGCAAAAATGCATCAGCTGAAGAATAATTTTCAATAGCATTTATAGATGCTGCAGATTGCATATGAATTGTCTTCCAGTAATCCATACCAAAAGATTCACAAAAATCACAAGATTCGTCTCCATGAAATTGCAAGATTGGATTATCAAAAAAAGAAATTGCTCTATAAACCTCTTCCTCATCTGGATTTACAAATACACAAACAGGTCTCGAAGATTTAAAGTCAATACCTTCAAGCTCAAGGAGAAACTTCGCAGTAACATTTCGAATGCTTTTATCATAAAAGATAAAACCTACATAATTAATATTATGCTCACAAATAGCATTAAGCGTTTGAGCATCTGCTATTCCACAAATTTTTATATTTGTTCTATTCATATATCAAATCTAGAGATAATATCTTTAAAAGGACTACTAATTGGTATTTTAGAATCATAGCGTGGTCCTAAAAAAAATAAACCTTTTGCAGTTAATGTTTTGCCAGCTAAAGTCCTATCTTTTGCCTCCAGAAGTTCGTGAATTGAAATATCTAGTTCACCTTTTGAAATACCTACCAGTGTTCCTGCAATTATTCTGACCATATTGTGCAAGAAAGCTGTTGCAGAAATATTCAAAATAATAAAAGATCCTTTTTGTTCAAGCGATATAGACTTAATTTCTTTAATAGGATTTTTTGATCCACAACTGGAACTTCTAAATGATGAAAAATCATGTTTTCCTAATAAATCATGCGCGCAATCCGACATTTTCTTAATATTCAAGGGCATATTGTCCCAATATACAAAATTGTCAAAAAAAGTTGGCTTGCTTGGGGTGTTATAAATAACATACGAATAAAATCTTTCCTTAGCTGAAAATCTTGAATGAAAATTATCATCTACTTCGCTAATGCTTTTAATAGATATTGTTTTAGGTAAATTAGAATTTAAACCCCTCAACCACTCTTCGTCACTTCTTTGCACTTGTGTTTGAAAATCAAATACTTGGGTTAGCGCATGAACGCCTGCATCAGTTCGCCCTGAATAATTAAATGATGATGCGTCAGCTGAAATGTTTTCTAAAGCTTTATCAATCTGGCCTTGCACAGTGGGAAGATTGGTTTGATTTTGAAAACCATGATACATAGTTCCTTCATATTCAACAGTGCAAGCAAGTCTCACTTTTATAAAGTTTTTAAAAGTAAAGTTTCTGCCTCTTCCTTAACTGAATCGCTATCTGTAGATTTGACTAGGGCTGTAAGTATTTGTTTAGCATCGGTTGTATTACCCATCTCGATATAAGTTGCAGCTAAATCTAGTTGTTGGGTATCAGCATCATTTTTAACGCTTAAGCCTTTAGGTAAGCCTTCAATTCCGCCTTCATCAGCAGGATTATCAAAACCATATATATCATCGTCTGAAACCTTCTTAGAATTCTTTCTTATATAAAAGAACGCTATTACAAATCCAGTTAACAAGGCTGCAAGTCCAACTAAGAATAGATCAAGGATTCCTATTGATCCAGATTCTAGAACTTCATCAGCTTGTTCTTGCAGTGCTTCGAGCGGCTCATTTTCAACACCTAATTCTATAGTTTTTGAATTAGCTTTAATTAAATCATCAGGGCTCATATTGCTTTCATTTTGATTAGTTATTAATGGCATAACTTCTTCTTCAAGGATCTCCTCTTTAACAGCAACTGACGTTGGTAGTATCTCTCTATCATCTTTGGGAGCAGTGAGAGTTAATATAGATTTAATATTCTTACTTACACTAAGAGATTGAGTGGTAGTATTCATTTGTTGAATACTATATTTAGCATACTCACTTGAAATATTTGATAAAACTTCATTAGTGGGAATCACTAAATCAATATCAGCTCTTACAAGATTAATATTATTATCGATAAAAGCAGCTTCATTTGCTAAAAAGATTGCCCACATAATTTGATAAATATCAGCATCTGATTCTTTTGCAATTGAGGATGCAAGACTCCATATTGTTGTTATTTCTGCGCTATCTACAATAACCTCTTCAACTTCGGCTACTTTATCACTTTGAGTCTCTGTAAAAGTATCCTCGATGAAATTAAGGGAATCTTGAACACTTTCTTCAATTAATAAGTCTGGTTCAAGGGTGGATATTTCTTTATTAATAGGTTTTTTAGGTGCGATATATTCAGGCTGACTTGAAAAGGCTTTATAGCGGCTTGGTAGAAAGATAAAAACATTCTTCGCAAGCTCATCTTTGATGACTAACTGAAAACTAAAATAATCATCAGGATAGCTATTACCAAGTGCAATAGTAAATTTATCAAAATCACCTTCTTCTTCAAATAAGGTAAAAGCTACAACATCTTCAGCTAAAGGAATGTCTGACTGATATTCATTTATCACAAAATCTTTACTTCGAATTCTAGAATCTGAATTAACAGTAAATTGAATTAANAACTGACCTTGTTCATTAACACTTACCTTAGGAGAAGATAAAGCCAAATCTGCTTGGATGCTGCTACTAATAATAAAGAGGAGTGCAAGAATTTTTTTCATTTAAATTTATTTGTATTAAGTAAAGTTTGCGCAATTTGCACAGCGTTAAGAGCAGCTCCTTTGCCATAAACATTATCGGCAACTACCCAGAGTGAAACCCAAGTATCACCAGCTAACTCTTGTACTCTAACTCTGCCCACATAAACCTCTTCAGTATCATTAGCATGCTCAACTGGTGTTGGATATTCAAGTTTATCAGGTTTATCTAACACTTTAATTCCAGGGGCTTTTGCAAGCAATTCAATTAAGGCCTCTCTTGAAGATGGGCTTGAAGTTTTAAAAAAGACAGCTTCAGAATGACCATTAAAAACTGGCACTCTTACACAAGTAGCTTGCACCGCTATATTTGGATCTAGTATTTTATGAGTCTCCCATACCAACTTCATTTCTTCTTTAGTAAAGTTATTGTCCATAAAGACATCACATTGAGGAATGGCATTAAATGCAATTGGTTTTGCATAAACTGAAGGTTCATGATTGGATTCAGAGAAATATGTTTGATTATTTAATTCTTCCACCGCGGCCTTGCCAGTCCCAGAGACTGCTTGATAAGTGGCTATATTGATAAATTCAATATTAAGTTCATCATGAATAGGCTTTAAGGCCATAAGAAGCTGAGAAGTAGAACAATTCGGGTTGGCAATTAAAGTTGGATTCTCGAGGGCCTCAACTAAAGTACCATTTATTTCTGGGATAATTAAAGGCACATCTTCTTCATATCTAAAGTGAGATGATAGATCAATTACATAAGAGCCAGCTGCAACAAAATCTTTTGCATAGCTTTCAGCAACACTTGAGCCTGCTGAAAGAATAGTTAAATCAGCTAAACTTGCATCAAAAGTACTTGTATCTTCTATCGAATACTCTGCTCCATTCAAGGTAACTACTTGGCCAACAGACGAGCTGCCAAGTGGATAAAAATGATTAATAGGAAATGCTTTTTTTTCAAGTAATTGCATGATCTTAGTGCCAACGACACCAGATGCTCCGACAAGTGCAATATTAATTGGCTGAGTCATTTTGTAATATCTCAATAATTAAAGGTGCAACTTCACTGGTATTCAAAGAATTAT
>JGI20151J14362_10000827_pt1 | contig 22750 bp, 10 predicted proteins | sample COG_01_FD_14362 | JGI IMG/M metagenome (IMG submission 14362)
CCGGTAGGCTCGTCAGCTGATTGCCGCCGAGGCCCAACTGCTCCAGCGCCGTGAGCTGCCCGATCTCCGCCGGCAAGCTCGTCAGCTGATTGTCGCGGAGGTCCAACTGCTCCAGCGACGCGAGCTGCCCGATCTCCGCCGGCACGCTCGTCAGCTGATCACCGAAGAGGTACAACACCCTCAGCGACGTGAGCCGCCCGATCTCAGCCGGCACCGCTCCGGTCAGGCCAACCCTCCTCAACTTGAGCTTCACCACTCGGCCGCGATCCACCGTCACCCCGTGCCACTCCTCCGGCCCGACGTCCACCTGCCAATACCGCTTGAGCCTCGGCCACGTCTCGCGTAGCACGCGCAACACGAGGACGTCGTCGCTCACGTGCTCAGCAGGATACGGCGCCCACGGAAGGTCGAGCTCGTTGCGAGCCCACTTGAGAACCTCGAAGTTCCGTTGCGCGCAGGCGTACTCGCACAGTCGGTCCTTGTGCACCCCTATGAGCTCAAACGCCCGCTCCTTCTCCAGAGATCGCACACGATCGTCATCCAGGAGACGAACGAGGTGGTCGGCGATATCGTCGCCCGCTACCCCCTCGAAGTCGAAAGTCCGCGGCAAAGCCCCGGGCCGGGAAAAAGCCTCCCGAAACGTCGAGCTCAGCGCGAGTATCTGTCGCGTTTTGACGTGCTCGATGTGGGAAAGGACGATCGCCCGGAGATCCACGGGAAGAGCGCAAAGGCTGGCGTTCAGGTCGACCATCTCGCGCCGATATGTACTGCGACGCGCGGCTGGGTTGTGACGACTGCGCCCCGACGGGTGGCTTTTGCCGAACGAAAAGTTTCCTCGGAAGAAACGAACCGAAATTCGAACCGAATGTCGAATTTCGGGCAGAGCTCTGCGGAGGCTTCGATCATCACAGGCAGTGCTCGCATTGTAACATAGCTCTAGTCCGCCTGCTGCGTCAACACCGCGATTCTATTCCGCCCGAAATCGAGCACGAGCGTGCACCCTCGAAACAAATCTGCACACAGGGCGCCATCCGCGTGAGGGCTCAGAGCCAGGTCCGGCGGATCTCCCGTCGTGTGCGTCAGCGCACGAACCGTCTCGAACCGGCCCCCCGCAAACTCGACACGCCTCAGCCTGCCCGTGACAACCTCAGGCTCGACCCTCGCGAGCCTGCTTCTCTCCTCCCCCGGCCCGGACATCACGCCACCCGGTTGTAGACCCACCGTACGTTCCACCATCTTCCACTCCTTCGCCGCGCGCGCAGATACAATCGCACCCGCGCCGCCGGCGCCGAGTGAGAGTCGAAAGAGACGACCCTCCCATCCCGACCCGCCCGATGCGTCGTCGGGCCCAGCGCCTGTGCCAGCCTGCGGTCCTCCTCGCGGCAGCTTCTGCTCGAGTAGGGGTTCGGGAGTGAGCGCGTCGTCGGCGACGGTGACCTTCACGCGGACGTGAGGCACGCCTTGGATCCACTCGACGCGTTGCCAAGCCGCGGTCACCCGGTCCGACGGCGAATACCCAGCCGGGTCGAAGCAGAGGACATCGAACGACGGCGCCTTGGGTGACCCCGGCACGCGTTTCGGGGCCCTGACCTCCACGACGGAGTGTTGCAGAAAGTCCGCCCCCAGCACGCCCACGAGCCCGCCGCCGGTGGAGGGGTCCGAGCCGATCGGCGGCGGAGGCGTCCTCAACGCCGCGGACAAGGACTGCTCCATGTACACCGGCGCCGGGACGTTGACGCACCCAGCCGAGATCGTCGTGCCCCGCCTCATGGCGCCGCTGAGCGCCGCATTAGATACACCAACGACGGATAGCTCGCCGAATGCGGGCATGCCGAGACGGTCCGCGACTGAAGGTTCGATCGCGAACCCTGCGCAGGACGTGTCGAGGACGAACCAGCCCGGTGACGCTTCACCGTTCAAACGCGGCGCGACTAGGACGTGACCNCCTTCNCCCCTTGCCGCGGGGACGGCCGCAGCCGCCTCCATGACAGACGCATCGCCGGAAGTGTACGTCGGAACCGGCCATCTGCTGTTGTCCCTCGGGTACCCCTCGTACGGCTGCGAGAAGAGATTGGACGATGACTCCTCCTCGCTCGACACCGTCTTCTTGGCGCGGTACACGCACGAGTTCCCCGCCGGGTGCGTCTGGTGCGACACTCCAGGCACGAGCAAGCCGTCCTCTGACCTGCTCCACTCGCCGAACACCCACGTCTCGACACCCTCGGGCGTGGCCAGCTCGCACCTGTGCGGAACCCAGCCGTCGTTTGAGCGATGAAGCCACACGCGAGCGCCGACTGAGCCTCCTCGGCAAGCCACCGCGACGAGCGCACCGTCGCCCGATGGAATCGGTGGTGGTGCACCCGCCCGTCTCACCTCGCGGGCACTCACTCGAGACACGGCGTCGCCGAACTTCTTCTTACCCCCCTTGCTCTTATCCCCCTTGCGCCCCCCCTTACCCCGTTCCTTGCCGCGTCGCCCTCCGCCCGGCTCTGGCTCCGCGACCAACGCCGACGTCGAGAGTTTGGGTACCATCGTGTGCTCCTCCACCAGCGCCCTCAGCGGCACCTTCGGCCCGCGAATCAGCTTCAACAGGAGCCTGCGTCTCGCGGCTTGGCCGTTCAGCCACTGCCCGCTGCGTATCCACGATATGAGCAGCGATCGGTGAGCGCCGTCGAAGGACGTCGCCCGACACGTACCCGACCCGAGCTCGGTTTCCCACGCGACGTCAGTCTCAGGGTCGTACCCCGACTGACACAGCAGTGGCGGGACCGGGACCTCGCCCTCGTCTGTGGTCGTCTCGCCGGTTTCGAGAGATATCACATCGCGGAATCCCATGCCATCGGGAGACGCGTCGAAGGTGAGCGACCACGACGCCGTTAACCCCAGGGAGACTCCATCGCCCCCGACGGTGACGAGACCTTGGGGCCCGTCGGGGCGTGCCGGGTCGGAGCTCCCGCGCCTGGTAGCCTCAGCAGCGGCGAGAAGTTCGAGTATGCCGTCGTCCTCGGATGCAGCGAGGGCCAGAGACGTGCCCCTCGGCGTCCTAGTCCACGCTGACGCGGTCCGGGCAAAGGGGACGTCGTGCGCTTTTTGGCAATCTGGGTTACCGCGCCGATATCCCGCCGCGAGAATCGGGGAACGTCGCCGACAGCTCTGTGATCGCGTCCCCGGCGCGAACACTCTACCTATCGAGGCGGCCGCATCGACGGATGCCCCGCTGGCGGTCGCCATCGATCGTCAAGCGCTCCACAGTGTGAAGCTCCGTCGCGAGATTATATCCAAAAGTTTGAGGGCGAGTCGCTGGTTTCGAAGTCGAGTTGCCAAATCGAGCTTCGTCCAAATCGCAGAAGGTCTAGCGCGCTCGGGTGTCGACGGCGTGCGAGATGTCCACCTTGACGGTGGTGACGCGTCCGGCGAGGCCCGATGATGCGGTTCAGCTCGATGGGTTCGTCGACGGGTGCGTCCCCGACCTGCCCCCGACCCCGCGACTCGGTCCCCCAAGCCGTGATTTCTCCTCGATTTTCCCCTTCAGCCCCGCGCTGACCCTCGGCACTCCTTTCCCCACGTACAGATCGCATCAGGGTAAGCTCTACGGCAGGTTCAACCTCGGTCAGCTCATTGAGAATGCCACAGCGACCGTGGTAGCGATCGACCCCCAACACGACGACGCCGTGGTCGGCTTCCTCGCAATCACCCGCGACATCCCCCTTCCTTTTGGCGTTCCCAAGGATCGCGGCTTGGAGCGGATGCAGTGGGCAAAAGGCGAAGCCTCCGCCGTGGGTTTCCCGTCAGACGTCGCCGCGTGGGTCGCCGGGTGCGGCGTGAAGGGTGGGTACGAGAAGGTCGCGGTGGCGCCCATGCTAAAGACTGCCTTCCAGCTGCTTCCTCACCTCGACGGCGTGCTCATCGCGGCGCCCCCGGAGGTTGAGCGCGAACCGGTCGGGACGTCCTTCGTCAAGATGGCGAGGACGATGAAGTTTGCGCTCTACGCCGCGTCCAGAGAGAGCGTGTTGCCCCGCCTGAGGGTGAGACGCGCGCGGGTGGACGACCACGACGATCTGCTGCCCCTGGTGATGTCGGCGGCGGGTGATGAGTACGCCGCGGGCGGGCCCCTTTCCCGTCTACCGGACGGGGGAGCGTCAACCTCCGATACGGGCGGACTGGGAGACGAGTACGCGCTCGCGACGCTCATCTCGAGGGCGCTCGATGACCCGGAGAGGAAATGCGTGCTGGTCGCGGAGGCTGAGGAAGGGAAGACGGGCAAGATGAGCTTCGTCGGCGTCGTGGCTGTGAACGCGGTGGATGCCGAGGAGGCGGCGTCGCTGGCTGGCAAGTACGACCTGGCGGCTTACGACAACCTCATGCCGGCGGCGGAGGACGGCGACGCTGCCGTTGAAGCCGATAAGGAGCCGGTGGCGATCCGGGTCACGATGCTGTGCGTGGACAGGGCGTATGAGAGTCAATCCGCGGATTTCCTTCAGCACGCGTTTGACGCGTTTCCGAGCAAGGACTTTTGTGTGGTCACGCTGCCGCCGCAGGCGCCGGAGCTTCCACTCGCCACCCTCGCCATGCGTAGGGTCGCGCCGACGGACCCGGAGGCGGATGATGCTCTGCACGCGTGCCACCGCGCAGGTCAGCTCCGCGGGTTCACCGTCAGGCTCGCCAAGGATGACGATTACGAAGAGGTATGGGACTTGCTCGAGGGGATGTCGGACCAGGAGGAGCTCTGCACCGCGTTTGCAGACGCCGCCGCCGCCTCCAACACGTCCCAAACTGCAGTCGTGGCCATTTGCGAAGATCAGGTGGTGGGATACGCGACGGTCACCCTGGGAACTGAAATCAGCTCCCTCGCGCAGTGCTTCGACCTCAACGAGGTTGTCGACGTCGGCGCTCACGGACAGAGCGCGTTTGTCGAGCTGGAGGATTGCGTGATGAACCCAATCTTCGCGCACAAACGCAGGTTCGTGATGTGTGAGGCGATGCGCCTGTCGCGTGCCACGTGTGTTCTCTATCAGCTCGCGCCGGGAGAGGAAGAGCCCCCACCCCCAGACGTGGTCTCGCTCGACTTCCGACTCGTCGCCGGCAGACGGTCGCACACCGGCTTTGACGCGCATTTTGCGCTCTACGCCTTCACCAACCGCATCTCAAACTCGCCTCGCGCCGCGATCAACTCCAGGATCGTGGTCGTGGGCTCCAACGAGGCTGCGCTCGCGGTGTTGGACAGACTCCTCACTAACAACAGATGCGCTTTCAACAACGTCACGCTGGTCACCAACGGGGGACTCGCCGTCGGCGGCGTCGCGTCGAGATACAACCGCGCTTCCATCGCGAAACTCGCGCTCGAGAACGGAGGTGGAAACACGAGCACCGGCGGCGCCGGGGTTGCGCTAGTGGACGCAGGGGTCGTTGGCCTGGACAGGGAAGGGAGGTGCGTCTATCTCGACGACGACAGCATGCTCATGTATGAGATGCTGGTCCTGGTGCCGGGACGGGGTGACCAGACTCGGCACAGGCTCGGGCTCACGCTCGAGGATGAGACTCCCGTGGAGCGCGTCGTGGACCTGATGGCGAACCTGACGAAGGAGGATGCCGAGCGTCTAAAGGCTGTGATCGTGTACGGTGACACGATGGAGGCGATGGGCGCGGTGCGACGGCTGCTGACCGCGGGGGTGCCCGCGGCGGCGCTGCGAGTGGTCTCGCCCACCGAGGAGGGCACGATCTTCTCCGTCGCGGAGGTGGCCGCGTCGAAGCTGAGGGTGACGGAGTCTCACACCGTCGCCGGACAGCCCGCTCCCGAGCGAGGTCTCGCGCTGACGGGCGCGACGGCTGTTCCCGGCGGTGGTGTGCACGCGGTGTTTTCCAGGGTTGCAACGGGGGAGACGGTTGATATGGACGCCGACGTTTTGGTCGTGTGCGACCGCGGCGACTGCGACCCGCCCCTGTTCAAGTGCCTGAACGATGCGGAGATTGTATACGACGGACACGTCGTGATCGACGCGGCGTTTCGAACCAACGATCCGGACGTGTACGCCACGGGTGATATCGCCAAGTTCTCGCGGAGGTACGCGAGCGAGGGAGGGAGGTTGCAGCCGCTGGACCGTCACGACCCGAAGGAGAGCGGCTTTCTTCTCGCGGACTCGCTCATCGACCGGGTGCGGGGCTTGCCAGCCAGGGGCACTCCTCCCGCGTTCAACGCGCCAAAATGCGAGAGTGTGATTCTCCCGGGGAAGTGCCAGTTCCTTTTCGTCGCGAAACCCGCACGCTTCGAGAGACCGTCATGGGACGCGCCGGCCGGTGGACGCGCCGTCGAGACTCGGTCCGACGATCGCGGCTACGCGAGGATCGACGTGGATGCGAATGGGATCGTGTCGGCGTTCTACTACTGCGGCGACGCCAAGGTTGATGCGCAGAGGATGGGCTGCATCGTGGGTCTGCCGGTTGCCTACCTCGGTGAGGAGCTCTCGTCCGCCGCGTGTCTGTTGACTCACCTGGACCGGGACGAGTTCGCGGCTGTCTTTCACGACGGGTTCGCCCAGCAGCACCGCAGCGCCATGACGCTCCTTTCGGCGCCCAAAGACGCGCTGGCGGAGAGTTTCCTGGGTGCTCAGAACGACGCGGCGATCGTGCAGGAGGTCATCATCGACTTCGTCAGGCGGCACGCGTCGGACCTGCCCCAGTTGGCCATCCCGTCGATGGCTTGATAGCTGATAGTTATGAAAAGAGTGCGAAGCCTTATTCCGTTTTGTGATGGAACCTCACAATCTCTACTAGCTAGCTAGAGTCATCAGTCGGGCGACGACCAGCCGGGGGAGGTTGAATTCGACGTCGGCACGTCGACACACCCTCCCACGCGTCCATTTCCTCGCCCCCTCGTCTTCCCTCGACTGCCCCGGCTCGCCCCGCCTGGCGTCGGTTCAAAGCCTTCTCCGTGTTGAAACACCGAGGCGAGATATTTTCGGAGATGCCGAGACCAAAAGCGTCACGAAATCTCTATGTGTGATCAGTCTGGCTAAAATTTTGTTCACGTGGACCCGACACTGTCATCCCATACTGATTCCATCCCGACGGTTCCCGCCAAGGTGGCAGTGGGGCTGCAACTCCTTTGGTTTCGAAAAATCAAAAACAACTCGAATCTTGCTTTTTCCCGCCTCTGAGAGATTCGCGCGTTCCATTGGCCGAGACGCGGAACAAACTCGTCTCGTCCAATCGTGTCGCGAGAAAGTCAAAGTTCTGGTCGTGAAAATCTTGCCGGACGCTCTGAAAGTCGCCCAAAAACGCTGTGCAGCACGCTTCGTACTTTCATTCCTGGCCTTTGAACCTGGCATCCAGGTGTCAGTCACGATACCCATACAAAGAGGGGAACAGAATCGAGTTATTTGTCGAACCACGTGCGGCGACCTGGCGCAAAGATCGGCGCGCGCACGGACCACCACCCGGACGCGAACGCTAATCACACCCGCCAGCGCAGACACAAGTCTCGTCGGCGTGATCCTGCGCAGCCCGCGTCTGTTTCGGACGTCGGATACCGTCGCCTCGCGCGCGTTAAGAGGATCGTCGCCAACCGGTGTACATTCATCTCCCTCAATCATGGCCTTCGCTCTCTCCGTCAGCGCGTCCGCCGCGGCCGCCAAGGTCGGCGCGCACCGCGCTCACGGCCTCAAGGCTTCCTCTCGTAAGACCTCCGCCGTCGTCTTTTCCGCCAAGCGCGGTCGCCACCTCGTCCGCGCGGACGCTGTGGCAGGCACCGAGAGGAACGGGGACGCGGACGCCTCGGTGTCCATCTCCGCGGCGCCTTCCGCGGCGACGAACGGTGCGGCGCTCGTCACCTCCGGCGCGGTGCCCAGCAAGGAGGCTGCGCTCGCGAGGGCGCGCGACATCATGGCCGCGGATCCCGCCGAGGCCACCTCCCTCGCCCTCGTGGGCCAGAAGGTTGACATGAAGGTGTGCTTCTCCTTGCACTACGTGACCAAGCCCGGCGAGGATTTGTACATCATCGGCTCGGACTCGAGGCTCGGGAACTGGGACCAGAACCAGGGCGTCGCGATGACGTGGACCGAGGGTAACGTGTGGCAGTGCGAGATGGAACTTCCCGCCGGCGGCGTGTTCTTCTACAAGTACCTCGTCAAGCTCCCGGGCAACGGCTTCAAGTGGCAGGATGGTGCGAACAACCTGCTGGTGCTCCCCGAGCCGTGGGACGCGCCGGAGGGCGGGGTCTTCATGGCGGACGACGACTTCGGCGGCGTCACCAGGGAGGCGCAGACCCAGCTGGCGGTGAAGCTGATCTCGACGGAGAAGGAGAAGGTGCAGCTGCGGGTGGAGGCGAACAAGGCGAAGGAGATGACCAAGGCTGCGCTCCAGGAGCTCCTCATGGCCAGGGACGAACTCAACAAGGCGCAGGAGAAGATCGCGGCGTACGAGGGCAACGTCCAGATGGAGTTCAACGGACAGTTCAACGGGGGTGCGAACCAGAGGTGAACCGCCACGGTGTGTCCTCTACACGAGAAGTGATGGTAAAGTAGACGCAACTTTCTTTTCACGGGGTTCGATTCCGCCGTCGGAGGGTGAACCCACGTTTGTTCCGAATGTGGGTTTCCCTCCGCGGCCGGCGGATCGGCACGCGGCTGTGCATAATTTGCATGTAATTCAAGTTCTGTTTTTCGACATTCACAACCTACGCTCGAGTCACGACCTAGGCGACGACTTCCTCCCTGCGGATCACCGGCAGCTCGTCGTACGCCAGCGGGTGCTGCGCCGGCTCGAACATTTGCCTATCACAGCCCTTCTCGTGGATGGTGACGAGGCGGATCACGCCACCCGACGACGCATCCCTGGAGATTGCGATCGAGATGGCGCGCCTGATCCACGCCTCCGCGTCTTCCCTGGACATTCCCGGCTTCCAGGTGTCGTCGCAAAACCCGGTGATGTACGCACTGCCGCTGCCTCCCAGGGTGAAGTCGCACTTCTCGAGGGACCCGCCGAGCGGGATGCCAAACACCTGCGCCCCCGCGCGTCGGTCCCAACCCGCGATGATCATGCCGGCGGACAGGCGATCCTTGTTCCTGTACGCGATCTGCATCGTGACGTTAGCCACGAGCTTGACGTCCGCCATGCCGGGCTCATCGCTGCCGCTCATCATGCCGTGCTCCTCCACGGCATTCTTGACAATGGCGCACACGTTTTGGGTGTCGGCAGCCTGTCGTCGTTTGGTGGGAAGGATGTTGGATTTTATTAGGGTTAGTCTCGATGGATGGTTCGCGTCGGGAGCCGGTGGGAGCCGCGGGGGTGCTCTCCTGGAACACGAGACCTGGAAGAACGGGACGCTGGAAGAGTATCGTCGCGATGGGGCGACCGTGTAACCCGTGAGTGGGGACTATTCGCACGGGGCACGCACCGAGCCCGAACGGCACATCCAAACGTTGTCCATCACCTGCGTGATCTTGTCCGAGGCTCTGTTCGCGACGTAGTTTCCCGTCGAGGTCCGGCTGTCGGCTCCAAGGATGACTCCACCGTCGTACACGCACGCCATGATCGTGGTCTGCTCGGTCGAAGAGGGAACACGGATGGGTCAGTCGAACGGCGTCGTGGGAGGGAAAGAAGGCTGGATCTGGGAGGGAACGTCTTTTTTGAACGGGGGGCGGGCGCTCACCCCGGTGGACACCTCCTCCATCAGTTCGGGCGACACGCCGAGCGCGGCGGGAACTCCGTAATCCATCACGTCAGTGCGTCGCCTGCGTCTGAGCTCGAAATCTGTCGCGGGGTCCGCGAGATGTGACAAGGACGCTGACGTGTTGAGAACAAAAAGGAGGCAAGCCCGGGAAAAGTCACGCGGTGACCAAGTTGACTCTCAGATTCAGTGTGTCTACTGTACATTAAAGCCGCCTCGCTAGAATCAGCAGGTGAACGTGTCCAGCAAGGCGTTCGCATCCTTGAGTTCCCTCGCCGCTCTCCACGATCCCCATCCCAGCTCCTTGGCGAGCAACTTGTTAACCTCCGGCACAGCCCGGCGCGCCGCCTCCACGTCCAGGAACGCCAGCCGCGTCCGTCTCGCCACAAAGTCGCACGTCGTCTGGCAGTACTCGTGTCTCACCGCGTGCAAAACCTCCGCCGCGATGACGGGCTGATTCGGACCGGCGATCCTCCGGGCGAGCCGCCGCGGGTCGCTCCTCGCGAGCGCCACGATGGATTGAGCGCGGTCGCCGTATGACTTGGCGAGGTGCGACATCACAGCCGCGTCATTCAGCTCGGGTACGACGCCAGCCTCGGGGACTTTCCCAGACTTTGAGAGCAACCTGACGTGGAGGTCGGGGGAGTACCCGTGCGCACCCACGACCGCGACGTCCACCGTCCGGCACACACCAGCCTTACTCGCCATACTCTCCTTCACAATCCCAGCCTTACTCGCCGTACTCTCCTTGTCAGCGGCTCGGATGGCGGCGTCCACCGCGTGCTCAGCCATGAGTCGATACGTCGTCCATTTGCCGCCGGTCACAGTTACCATCCCGTCACCCTCGTCCACCACGAGATGATCGCGGCTCACGTTCTCGGTGCCGGCTTGGGTCGGATCCGCAGCGAGGGGCCTGATCCCGGACCACACGGACGTCACGTCCGCGCGCGTCGCCGGCACGGAAAGGTACGGCGCGATGGAGTCGAGGATGAAGTCCACCTCGTCTTTACTCGCGCGGGGCCTCAGGGTGACGGGCGCCAACGCGTCGGTGGTACCCGCGATGACACCGCCGAGCCACGGCAGCATGAACACCACACGCCCATCCTTCGTCTTTGGAACGATTAAACCCTCGGACTCGGGGGCGAAGTGTTTCGGGAGGGTCAGGTGAGCTCCGCCCGCCGGGGTCATGATGTCGTTCCGGGACCCGTCGGACATCTTTCGCACCGAGTCCGTGAAGGGCCCCGTGCAGTTGAGCACAACCTTCGCCCGTACCTCGAACTCCCTCCCGCCGTCGATCACATCCTTGACGTTCGCCCCGATCACCCGCCCGGTGTCGCGGTCCTTCACCAGACTCGTCACCCGAACGTAGTTTGCGGCGACGGCGCCCGCGTGCGCGGCGGTGCACGCGAGGGACACGTTGAGCCTGGCGTCGTCAAACTGTCCGTCCCTGTAGACGATGGTGCCCTTGAGCTCGGCGCCGTCCTCCTGGCGCACGGCCGCGAGCGTGGGGAAGTTGGCGAGGGACTCGGCGGCGGTTCGAAAGCCGGACATGGTCAGTCCGGAGGTGCCCGCGACGAAGTCGTAGGCTTTCATTCCGGCCCAGTAGTAGGGCACCTCCCAGCCGTGGTAGCACGGGGTTGCGATCGGGAGTGGATGCGCCAGGTGCGGGGCGTTGCGGAGCAGGTTCTTGCGCTCGTGCAACGCCTCGAAAACGAGCTTCAGCTGGCCGTACGAGAGCTGGAACACGGCCTTCTCCAGGTACCTGACGCCGCCGTGGACGAGCTTGGTGGACCTCGAGGAGGTGCCGCTCCCGAAGTCTTCGCCCTCGATGAGCGCCGTGCGCAGGCCCCTGGTGGCGGCGTCGACCGCCGCGCCCGCGCCCGTAGCGCCTCCTCCGATGATGAGCACGTCGAATTCTTCGTTCGCGCGCAGCTTACGAAGCTGCTCGCGTCTGGACGGGGCCGAGACGGACGCGTCCGCCCAAGCCTCGCTGGAAAGCGGCGGTTCGGGCATCCCCATCTGAACGATTCCCCAAGCGGCGGCGCCCACAGCGGCGCCAGCGGCGGTACCGTATCCGAGGAGGCGTCGAGCTGCCATNTGAACGATCGTGGTCGACCTCGGAGCGTCGGTCTCGGGTCGTGTGGCCCCGCACTGCGCAGGCGACGTCTGGGGCGACGACGTTGCGTTGTCACTTCTTCACGGAAGATTATTCTTTTCGGGGTTGTCGCCTTTTTAAACGCTAATTGGGGTTTACTGAACAACTGATCACCGTACGATGACGATAAAACGCGTCCCTCATCGTAACTGCTCACATGTGCGGTGATGAAAATATTTCGCCGCGGCTCGTTATCGTGAAGATACGTTCCAAGATTAGCAAATTTGCCTCCGATCTCACAAGCCGCAGGCGCTCTGGCGGCGAGTTGCCGAGCACGACCTCGGCGATCCGTCTCGTGGTCTTGCGAGCGGAACCCAGCAGACCCAGGGGTCGCGAAATCCGGCGTGTTCGACCGGCGCGACCTACCCCGCACAGCCGCAGGGCGCTAGGGTCAAAGGGTGCAACATGTTCTCGCGGCTGAGCGCATCGCTGACGCCATCCTCATACCTCCCGTCAGCTCTGACGGGGGCCTTGGGGATGACGGAAAAGAAATATGCGGCCAGCGACACCACGGACGATGACTTCGCATCGGACACGATGAGTCAGGTCGATTTACCCAAGGTAGGTGGCGCGCGCCGCCCGAACCCCCCGGCAATTTCCAACGTCCCCCCGTGATCAATATCGGCGGGGTGTCGTCTATTTGTTTCCGACCCTGCCCGCCCCCGCCGTCCGGCGTGGTCCGCCTTTCTCAGCTGAACTGACGCGCCTCACTCACGCGCCGCTCACATCGCAGGGGAGGTCCAAGATGCCTACAGTCGACAAGGATTTCGACGCTCCCTACTACGAACCCACCGTCTTCTTTTGCCTGTCGAAGGAAAACCCGCTGAGGAGAGGCTGCATCAAGTTCATGGAGTGGGTGTGGTTCGACAGGTTTATCCTGCTCACGATCGTCGCGAACGCCATCGTGCTTTGCATGATGGAGCCAAAGAAGCTCGAGGGAAGGGGTTGCGGCGACTTCAAGGCGACCAGCACGTCCGGCGGAAACGTCGTCATCGAAGGGTCAGAGCTGGTGTTCACGACGATATTCACGATTGAGTTCCTGGTGAAGGTTGTCGCGATGGGGTTCCTGTTCAACAAGGGATCTTACCTGAAGGACGGTTGGAACGTGATGGACTTCATCGTGGTGGTGGTTTCGTTGGTGTCGTTGCTGCCCGGGGCTGGGTCCAACGCGAGCGCGCTGAGGGTGATTCGCGTGCTTCGACCGCTGAGGACGCTCTCGGTGCTCCCGGGGATGCGAACGCTCATCGGCACGATCATCCGATCCGTGCCCATGATTGGCAACGTGTTACTGTTTTGCATCTTCTTCTTCACCATCTTTGGCATCTTCGGCCTCAACATCTTCATGGGCATCCTACGGAACAGGTGCTTCACGGAGGTGGCTGGGAAAACCTGCGCGGATCTGACGGCTTCCATCGACGGAGAGTACGCGTTGATGTGCCGTGATGAGTTGAGCCCGACGAGCGGTGTTGGTACCGCGTACGTGCTCCTCGCCGACGATGATGAGCAGGCGTGCGCGATGTCGAAGATGCACTGGGAGGGGTACTTCTGCCCCGCCGGCCAGATGTGCCTGAAGGGACGGAACCCCAACTACGGCATCACCCATTTCGACAACATCGGGTACGCCTGGCTGGCGATCTTCCAGTGCATCACCCTCGAGGGGTGGACGCCCATCATGTACATGACCATGGACGCCACCACCGGGTGGAGCGTGATTTACTTCATCCTCCTGGTGTTCACCGGAGGATTCTTCCTCCTGAACCTGGCGCTCGCGGTCATCACCGAGGTGTACGACGAGGAGAACACCGAGGCGAAGGACGCGTTGGACGAGGAGGAGGACAAGGAGGAGGCGGAGGAGACGCGTAAGCAGTTTATCAAGAAGGCTGCACGCGAGAAGAGGCACGAACTCGGTCTTTACTCGGATTCGGAGGATGACACCGACGACGACGAGGACGGGTCAAAAAAACTGAGGAAGGAGGAGAGGCGCGCTCTGAAGGAAGAGGAGCGTCGTAAGGCTGAGAACGCGACGCTCTCGGGGCGAATCCGGCGATTCTTCAGGGGGATAATCGAGTCGAAGTGGTTCAATCCGCTCTTCGTGGTGCTCATCCTTGTCAACACCCTCGTGCTGGCGATGGAGTACGACGGGATGCCGAAGACGTACGGCGATACTTTGGCAACCATCAACCTGGTGCTCACGATTGCGTTCATCGTGGAGATGGTTTTCAAAGTGCTCGGACTGGGACCCAGAAAGTACGTCCAGGACAGCTTCAACATCTTCGACGCGGTCGTGGTGATCATGTCCATCGTGGAGCTGGCGATGGCCAACTCCGGTTCGCTCTCGGCGCTCCGCTCGTTTAGGATTCTCCGCGTTCTCAAGCTGGTGCGGTCCTGGAAGAAGTTGCAGAACTTCTTGTACACCATTTACCTCACGCTGATCAGCCTCGGAGAGTTTTCCTTCGTGGTCATCCTGACTCTGTTCATCTTCGCACTGCTGGGCATGCAGATGTTCGGCGGCAAAATGTGCGGTTTGGATGACGGCGAGATCCCCCGCCACAACTTCGACACCCTCTTATGGGCGCTCGTGACCGTGTTCCAGGTGCTCACCGGTGAGGACTGGAACGCCGTGATGTACGACGGCATGGAGGTTGGCGGGTCCTGGTCCGCCCTCTACTTCGTGCTGCTGCTGATCATCGGGCAGTTCATGGTGCTGAACCTCTTCGTCGCCATCTTGCTCACCAACTTTGGCGAGCACGAGGTGAGCGATGAGATGCAGGATGCCCGACTGCTCCTGGAGAACGTCAAGTTCTTCTCCACCTACATGTCCAAAGAGACTGGAAAGGCTGATTTGAGTCCGGCTGAGCTCGAAGAGAAGCGCTTCTGGGCTAACCTACCTGACAAGGTCTATAAGCCCAGGGTGTTCAGCAAGTGGCTGAAGCTCGCGACCAAAGCCAAGGCTAAGCTCGGCGAGGAAAAGCGCAAGAAGGAGGAGGAAGCCGCAGAGCTCGTACGCAGAGAGGATGCAGCGAGGGAGGCGCGCAAAGCCGCTGAGGAGCAGAAGAGGAAGGATCTCGAGGCGAAGGGATACGGCCAGGTTCGCGAAGGTTCGTTGATCTGCGGCTTTTCGTGCTTCAAGTGCACACCCCAGCCTGGGGGCGCGCCCAAACCACTGTGGAAGTACGAGGGTAAGTCCCTCGGCCTGTTCTCTGTCCAAAACTACGTGCGCCGCTGGTGCTATGACATGGTGGACGACAAGAAGTTCGACATGGTCATCATGACATTCATCGTCATCAGCTCCTTGACCATGGCGTTCGAGAGCCCCAAGGTGCTGGAGAGCTCTGCCGTAGAAACTCTGAACATCCTCGACTGGATCTTCACAGTCATCTTCGTGATCGAGATGATCATGAAGTTGATCGCGTACGGAGCGGTTGGATCGGACTTCAAGAAGAAGGGATGGTTCTGCGACGACGGCGCGTACATTCGAGACCCGTGGAACTGCATGGATGGTTTCATCGTCGCCATCTCGATCTTCGCAAAGGCGATGGATAGCGGTAACATGGAGTGGGTCAGGGCGCTGCGCACGATGAGGGTGCTCAGGCCGCTTCGCGTCATCTCCAGGGTGCCCGAGCTCAAGGTTGTCGTCAACGCGCTGTTCCGCTCTTTACCGGGCCTCGGGAACGTGTTCTTGGTGTCTTTGCTGTTCTGGCTCATCTTCGGCATTCTCGGCATGCAGCTCTTCATGGGAGCTTTTGCGAAGTGCTACTACTACGACGAGTCGGGCGCGTTGACGGATGACGACGATATCGAGGCCAAGTCTGCTTGCATCGACGGCTGGCACAACGTCACGGGTATCGATCGAGCCTGGGACGCGATCACGGCGAGCTGCAACGACGGGAACATTTCCACGGAAGGTCTTTGCGTCAGCGCGTATGACACGAATGATTACAGGCTGCGCATGTGGAAATCCCAGGACATGAACTTTGACAACGTGTTCAACGCCATGCAGACCCTGTTCGAGATGTCCACCACGGAGGGTTGGACCGCGGTGATGTACATGGGTGTCGATGCGAGGTCTCCCGACCTTGCGCCCAAGCGGGATAACACCCCGGCCCTCGCGTTCTTCTTCCTGGCGTTCATGATCGTCGCCAACTTCTTCATCCTCAACCTCTTCATCGGTATCATCTTGGATAACTTTGCGCAGATCAGCGAGGAATCCGGCGACGGCGGCTCGGCGACGATGACAAAGGAGCAGAAGCTGTGGGTGCAGCGCAAGACTCAGCTCCTGGGCGAAACAGTCAAGAAGGATTACCCTACCGATCCCACTCGGAACGCGTTGTACAAATTCGTGGAGAAGGAGCCGTTCGAATACTTCATCATGTTCGTCATCTTGCTCAACGCGGTGATGATGGCGTGCGAATATTACGATCAGCCGCAATCCTGGACCGACGCGCTCGAGATGATGGGTTACGTCTTTGGGGCGATATTCATCAGCGAGGCGGCCATGAAGCTGTACGCCATGAATCCCTACGTGTACTTCTCCGACCAGTGGAACTGCTTTGACTTTTTCTGCGTCTTCATCACCGTTCTCGGCTGGGCCTTGGGTGGCGGCGGCGCGGCTTCGGTGTTGCGCGTGCTTCGTCTGGCGAGGATCTTCAGGCTCATCCGAAAACTCAAGGGTTTGCGAATGCTGTTCAACACGCTGCTGATCTCTGTCCCGGGCCTGATCAACATCGGTTCGCTCCTGTTCCTGTTGTGCTTCGTGTACGCCATCCTGGGCATGAACATCTTTGGCAAGGTTCAGTTTGGAGAGAATCTGAACAAGCACGCGAACTTTAGGAATTTTGGTCAGTCGATTCTCTTACTGTTGCGAATGGTCACCGGTGAGGCATGGAACTCGGTCATGTACGACTGCATGATCACCCCAGCGAATAGCGGTTGCGACGATTCGAGCGAGTGCGCCATCGGCGAGTGCTGCGGCAGTCAGGGGGCGCCCGCGTACTTCATCTCGTTTGTCGTGCTCGGCACTTTCGTGACGCTCAACCTTCTGATCGCGGTCGTCGTGGATAACTTCAGCAACCAGAAGAGGGAAGAGGAGGGAGAGGATGTTACGGACGAGAACATCAAGGAGTTCGAGATTGCGTGGAGAAGGCTCGATCCCGAGGTGACGGGCTACATCCCGCTCTCCGAGGTGATCAACCTGATCAAGGAGACGCCGCCGCCGATGGGCACTTACGGCACGAACATCACGAGGATGGGGATGATCCGGTTCATGAAAAATCTGAACCTCCACACGGGAGACTCGGAGTACCTCCACTATCAGGAAGCACTCTCGGCGTTTACCACCAAGGCGATGGGGCTTCATGTCAACGACCTCTCCGAAGAGACCAAGGACGAGGTCAAGCAGAGCCTGTCGCACAAGGCGAAACATTCGATGCAGAGCCTCGGGTCCGCGGAGGCGCTCAGAGAGCATGCCGATGGAGCGTCCGATGGCAGGGGAGTAGCGTTCGTCAACGGGAAGTCACGAGCGAGCCTCAAGCCTGGGTTGGCGATCGTCAAAGAGAGTCTCTGACATCATTAAGGGTTAAGAATAGCACGGCGGTTGTCTTCGACGCCGCCTTCTCACATTGTTGAATTGAACAATCTTTCAAACAGAAAATCGACTAGTTACCGCTCGCCCGAAGCATCGCGCCCACCCGCATCTCACTCGCGTCGACGTAGGCTCTCGCGATCGCCTCATGTTCCATCTCGTCCGCCGCCATACCCTCCACCCTGGTCACCGAGGCCTCCACGTACCTTCGAGCAAAAGTCGCGGGACTCGCGCCGTCCATGATGGTGTTCGGAGACAACGTGGATACCAGAGCCCCGTACGGACCCTGGTCTTCTTCTCCATCCACACTTCCGTCTGAGGGTGACGACCACGCGTTGTCGGCACTGTATCTCATGTTTCCCACCGCGTGCATCGCTTCGTGCGACACCCGGACCATCACCTCCTCCTCGTCCTCCTCTTCGCCGAGTTCCGCCCGTGACTTCGGCCCGGGAGTCTTGAACCTCGAGAAGTTTGGAACCTTCCCCGCGCCGACCCAGTTCGCCTGCTCCCTCGCACTCATCTTCTCCCACACCACGTCCTTAGGTGGCGATAACGCGGTGAGCGGCGCCATGGACCTGTCCGTGAACGACGGAGACTTGACGATGCGGATCTGCGCCACGCGGGTCAGCCCGGCACGACCCTTCTCGCCCCGCACGGGCCGCTTCGTCCCAACGACCGGCGTCGCACACACCAAGGGCGAGTCGCAGACGAACCGTGTTCCGGTGCCCACACTGGGCTTAACCTCAGTCGACGGTGACTCGGATGTTGGCGACCGGTTTTGGTCGATGGCGGAGAGCGTCGGCGCGGGTGTCTTTGCGTCAACGCCGGTGTCCTTCACGAGAACACGAGCCGGCGTCGCGGGGGACGCGGGGGGCACCGCGTTCTCGTCGTTGCGAATAGTCGGCGCGAACGTCACCTTCTTATCCGGAGAAGGACCCGTCACCTCCGAAGAAGGACCCGTCACCTCGGAGTCATCCTCTTCGGTTGCCGTGGAAGACCAGCTGCCGTCGGAGGCGGTGGACGCGGCTCTCGCAGCCGCTCTCACCGCGGCCAACGCGACGGTTCTCCTCCTTCTCGACGACGACGACAACGGAGGGGATGAGCTCCTCGTCACCACGCGTCCCAGTCCCCCCGAAGCGTGCGGTCGAATCGGGGTCTTCGACACCGAGCCGCGAGGCGACCGATCCTCGTCTTCGCTGTTGACTCGGAGCTGATGCTCACCTTCCCCATCTGGCCGCACGTTCGAGGCGCCCTCGGCGGGACCCTCGGGCGACGTTCCAGCCTCGATATCGCCTTTCATAACACTGTCGTCCACGACGGCGTCGATCACCCCCTCATTTACGGTCGACGGCGTGATTCCCGTCGAGTCCGACGCCGCCTCCGCCGCGCCTTCATCATTCCCCTCTACTCCCGGAACCAACATATCGGCTCCCCTCGACGATACGACCGCCTCCGAGTCGACAGATGGCGCGCCTTCCGAGGTACTCGAGCCCTCGGATGCGGTCGGGGCGATATCTTCGGACGACGACACCGGGCTAGGGTCGTTCTCACGACGCCGGCGTCGGGGCACCGTGCCCAGGCGGGTAGGCGCATCCCGAGCGTTTCCCGATGATTTCGTGGCATCACGCCGGGAGTCCTTGTTCACCCGCCGACCGACGCCCTGGCGCCTCCGCGCGACGAACAGGAAGACGCCACCGACGGCGACGAAGACCTGAGGGATTCCCATGACGTCTCCCTGCGTCTGAGCCCCGGCGACGCTCGCTGTGGTCGGTTCTCAGGCTCGCCCGGTTTTCCGAGTTTTTTGGACCGTTGTTGGAAGACTCCCAAAAAGCTCAAATCAGTTTGGCGGGGCGCCTTCGCCGGCGACATGGCGAGCACGCTGTCGAGCGAGGTGTGGGAGCTGCGCGAGGGTCTCAATGTCCCTCCGGTACCGTGGCGTCGCGATATGCCGCTTCCGGACGAAGTGGACGACCCCCGCAAGGCTGACCGCGACCGCAAGTACATGGAGAACGAGGCGCGCATCAGGGAGCTGAGGCAACAGCGCAAGGTGCTCAGGATGAAGGCTGAGCGGAGGGTGGCGCGCGAAAAGGAGGGGCTTCCACGCGCCGGAATGAATCGCCAGCAGCTCATCAAGTACGAGGCTGAGCTCGTGATGAATGACATGACGAAGGTGGTGGACGGACACACCACGAGGCTGAAGGAGATGCAGGCCCGAATGGAACAGCGTCGCTCCGACCCTTTGTTCGCGGACCAGGACGGGAAGATCGAGGCGCTGCGGCGGAAAGTCGAGTACGAAAACGCCCAGTACGAGCTCGAACGAACGCAAAAGGCTGAGGCTGAGAAGATGAAACAGGAGTCGGAGGCGCGACGGCAGCGAGAGAGGCACGACGAGCTCGTGGCCAAACGCGAGGAAACCGCCAGGGCAAAGAAGGCTGAGGAGGACGAACGCAAGCGGCGGGTAGAGACGGAGACGGAACAGAGTAAGAGCGCGACGGAGGAGCGACTGGAGCGGCTCGAGAGAGAGGCGAGGGAAGAACGGGAACGCAGGGAGAAGCTCGAGCTCGAGTTCAAACGTGCGCGGGAGAATCAGGCCGCCTCTCTCTCGGTTGCTCCCGTCGCGATTGCTCCCGCGCCGGTTGGTCTCACGGCGACGACCATACCCGTCATGGACGATTCCTTCGACGAAGACCCGCCAGTGTCTGTCCAGGCCGCGGAACCGATGGCCACGAGTCATGCACGCTCGCCAAAGTCACCGGCAGTGTCCGACGATGCGAGGAGACAGAGCCGTGGAGCCTCTCCGCGGGTCGGCTCGCAAAGCCAAGGGCCGAAGGACCTGTCCGCGGAGTTCTCCGACTCGGCTGACTTTCTGGACGAGTCCAACGAGGAGCGCGAGCGCGCGAAATGGAACGCTGAGCTCGAGCGGCGGCGCAGGGAGCTCGAGGATGAGCGCGCGGCTGAAAAGGCCAAGATCGCGTCGGAGGTTGACGCGCAGGTCGAGGCGAGGGTGCGAGAGATGACCGCGACGGTCCCGGCGGCGGCGGATGACGCGCGTTACGAGGATGATTTCGAATCCCCCACGTCTCCGTCGCCCAAGGTGGTCAAGGTGGTCGAATCCCCGACGTCTCCTAAAGCGGCGATGGTGCTNAACCCCGGAGCGGGATACTCCATCGCGCGAGGTGANCGTCTTCGCGTGTTGGACCGGCTTTTAGAGCGCGTGTACGACTTACGGTTCGACGGTGANTTTTACGANNCCAACCGCGTGNCGGGTGCGGATGTCATCGCCGGNGTGTTCGTCGCCGCGGAGGTTGACGACGGTCGACTTATNGGTGAGACGTGCGCGAACGTGTGNGACGCGGTNGGCGCCTTGGTTCGATCGATTCCGCCGGGNGACGGCGAACCGGCNCCGGCTGGTTTCCTCGACGACGACGACGACGCCGCGTTCATGGCGCAGGAAGGGTTCCCGCGGCATAACGACGAGCTGTCCGAGCCGGATGCGCTCTTCGCCGCGCAAACGCTTCGCGACCGACAGACGGAGGACGGTTACAACGTTTGGACCGCGCTGCTGGCCCACTTTTACCAGATGGCCGAGGCGGGCGCGGTGGATCCCCGCGCCGCCGCGGAGGCCATGGCTGAAATCCTCGTTCCCCCGGATCGCGCCGGTTCGTCCAGGGCGTCGCGCACGAGGAAGGCCGCACGTCTCGCACAGCTCATCAGGGCGTTGTTCGCATGTTACGATCCGTTCGCGCCCCCGCCCCCCGGTCACGCGCCCTCGTGGGTGAGGAACGCGACGCCGAGGTCGGCGACGCGATCGACGGAGCGAGCGGCGAAGACTCAGAGGAACGATCCGGCGACATCCGGCGCGCTCTTCGGGACGTCAGCGTCATCCTTCATCAAGCCGCGAACAGGCGCCATGGCCTCGGCAGCACCTCCGTCGACGTCGTCGTACGCGCCATCGTACGCCAACCTGGACGACAGCGACGAGCTCGAAGCCGCGCTGATGGCGCCGCCGAGGGAGTCGACGCAAGCGCCGCCGCCTCCCCCGCGGAACACGTACCGCGCGCCCCCGCCGCCTCCCATCGAGGTGCCCCCGAGCCCGGATGACAGTACGCAGCGGAAGGCACCGAACACTCCCAGCCCCGGGCGTCCCCCTCGGTCGCCAAAGTCGCAGCCGCAGGTACAACAGCCGCAGGTACAAAATGTCAACGTCAAGCGCACCGCCAGGACGGGTCCGACGGGCGCCGCGGCGAAGGTGGGTAGCATCATCAACAAGGCGCTGAACGACGACAGCGACGACAGCATGAACGCGTCGGGTCTTATTGATCAGATGGAGCAAGAGAGGTCGCTCAACGCGAGCGATAGTTTCGACTTCTAGCATCATAGTGCGAAGGAACCCCTTGCAGTAGAAGAAAACAATAGCCCCCACTCTGGTCACACTGGCGAACGCGAAATTGGGGAAGCGAAACCTCGGACGAGGGCAATTGTGTCGGCTCGGGCAATTCTGTCGGCAGATCGGCAGCGCGCGAACCCGTTTCGCCACTTCGTCTCGGGGTCCGCGCCTTTCCAGGAGCGCATACTCCAACCCGTGTCCACCGCCGCCTCGCTCGCGTAGCCTCCGCGTGTGTCTCGACCGTCTCGGACCGATCGCGATCTTCGGCCCTCGGGAATCTTCGATCGCTCGCGATGGACGGACCGCCTCTGCCTCCCGGTCCTCCCCCTTCCGGGCAGCAATTCGATGATCGCGGCGGTCCCGGCGGCGGCGGATTCAAGCGCGGGCGCTCGCCCCCCCGCGGCGGACCCCCGTTCGACCGCGATGACCGCTACGACGGCCGCCCTCCCCCGCGGTCGCCCCAGCGCCGCAGGTTCAACGACGGCGGCCGGGGCCCCGGACGACGCTTCCCCGGGCGCAGGGGCGGCCGCCGCGACGACGACGAGCCCCTGAGCTTCCGTGAGTTCACCATCCAGCACCTCCCCGACCACGTCGCGCCCGCCGAGGCTGAGCGCGCGTACCAGAGGTACCAGGAGACGCACGCGGACAAATTCAGGGAGCGCAACTTTCACGAGGTCAAGAACGATCCCAAGCTCCGCGACGCGCACGACCCAAGGAAGCTGGAGGGACCGTTCCGTAAGCGCACCGAGATCGCCGTCGACGCCGCGAAGGAGTTCCACGCGCAGCTCTCGGCCGGTACCCTGGAGATGCCGCCGCATTCGGAGGCTCCCCCCCCCGCGCCCGAACCCGCGACGGATGCCGACAAGGACGGCGACGACGCGCGAAGGCCGCCACGACCCGACAGGCGCGACGGCCGCGGCAGGTACCCGGTGCCCGCCTCGGCTTGGAACCCCACCCGCCTGG
>JGI20151J14362_10000839_pt1 | contig 22578 bp, 40 predicted proteins | sample COG_01_FD_14362 | JGI IMG/M metagenome (IMG submission 14362)
CTAATTCAACCCATCCTCCTAGATCGCCAGCTTTGACATCGCCAAAGTCTTTTAAGGCTTCAATACGGTATAGAGTAGCGCCATTGATGTTTTTTGATTCTTCTGTTAGCTTATACTTCATCGTGCACCTCGTCAGCTTGTGATTGGTTGTCCTTCATTGCCGCGTCGATTTCTTTGTTCACAAGTAGCTGCCCAACTTTCTGGCTAACGCTCTGTATTCGAGGATGGCTGTCTTGTGCCGTGCCTTAAGTTCGTTGAGTTCGTTGAGTTCACGTTCCAGTTCACGTGTGAAGTTCAGTAAGGATGCATAGTCTTCACTGTATCCGTCGTATGAGACGGAATCGATTAGTGCTTGCTCGTCTGTTCTTGGTGTTTCACTCATAGTGTTTAAAAATAGGTTTGTTTAATCGCAAAGAGATGAGCCTCCACAAATCCAAAAGCATAGGAATCCAATTAAGGGATGCATAAAATATGTGTATCCAGATTCCGCACCAGTGAAGTGCCATTCATGACCTATTTGCGTAGCTGCGAATGTGACGTATGTGAAGATTCCTCCGCCAAGTAATGCACCTCTGATGATTGCTTTTTTCTTTGTATAAATCATAGATCATTAATCATTGGAAAGATCTTAGCAATTTCTCTTGCACAAGCTACTGCAATATCCATATGCTCTTTTTGAGTACCATTGCCAGAACGCAATTCGATGTAGTGTACCCAAGAACGAAGTGTCCCATTCATATACATTCGACTTTCGGTATTACCCTCTGGTAGAACTGCTCTTGCTTGTTCCTTAGCAATACCACGATCAATTGCCCAGTTATAAGCATCTTTCGCAGCATCAATTACTTTTTGTTGTTGTACAAACCATTCAATCAATAGATCACCATCATTACTCTCAATAGAGTTTTGACGATTCTTATGATCTTGTAGGCGTGATTCACGAAGAATGAACCCAAGATCTTTAGTAGGATCGGCATATCGCTGACTAAACTCTTGAAACGCAAAAGAGCGATGACGTAGAATTTGTCGAGCGATATCACGAGTAGTGGTGATTTCAATACAAGCACTAACCATCTCTAGAGGTGACCAATGCTTATGCTTGATGAGATACTTAATCAACTTCTCGTTGGTATCCTTATTAAGCTGATTAGAAGGATTAGAGACCCGAGCACAAAATGCGATTAGGTCTTGACAATTCATAATATCATCACCAAGCATTTCAGCTGATGGTAATGATTGCGATACTAGTTTTACTTCCATATTTATTAAGTTATTAAAATTCTCCTTGAGTATAAACTATCTGTGGAATAAATGCAAGATTATTTTTACTGTTCTTTAATAGCCATAAGTTTCAACAACCTCCACGAAGCTTTTTGCCTTTGCTAAAGAGATTCCAAGGATGTTGCGAACACCTTTGATACCTTCGATCTTAGTAGTGGATTTGATCTCTGCGACCAATGCTTGACCAACTTCGTTAGAAGAATTAACATCAAGCCAATTGCGAGCCCATACAGTATAGGTGTTACCTCGCCATTCAAAGAGAAGATCCAGTGCCTTCTCTTTCTCGTTATCATCCATTGCGTTAATAATATCTTCAACTTTCATAATTCTATTATACTATACTATTTCGTGTTTGTAAATAACTTATTTCACAAATTGTTCACCATCCATAAGAGTTGCTTCAAGAACAGCTAGAAGATCTACTCGAATCCATGGAAATGGATCGTCATAATTAGCGACAACGCATGTTGCTTTCATACAACCAGTCTCTATGTTAGTTTCGTTATGAGCTCGACCGCTATTACAGTATTTCGCAATAGTCGTTTCAACTACGCTGTGCATAAGCTCTCGGGAACGTTTCCTTAAAGCTGATTCGCGCTCACTTTCTTCAAACTTATTTAACCAACAATCTGGATTTGCTTTTAGACCTTCAACCACCATGCTGAATCTGAAGGTATCCATGATCTCGTCAATTTGACGCTGTGCTACTTCTTCTATATTCATAATATTATTTTTTTAATCTGACCATTACATCCTTACTTTCTACAACAATTTGCTGAAAGAGCTCATCGCAGAATTTTAACCAAATTTCTTCAGTTATCTCACTATTTCGAAATTGAAGGAATTTTGTGACGTAATGTTTTTTATGCATATAATTATAATAAGCGATTGGGTTTTCCATATTTGGATGAATATACGTTAATTATTAACGCTTGTAAAGACTTATTTATTTTTAGTATTTCAATGCCATCCAGTTGGTATCTTTTGACATAACCGACATTTCGATAGCTTTTAGGTGATGTTCCTCAACGTGTTTATATCCTAGTTCATTAGTATAATCCTTACCATATCGGTCTTTATGACATACATACTGATTGCCACGAACTCCTTTAAAGACGTAACACTCAGTTGGTGGATCATAACTAACACTATCAATTCCAGTGTTGGTTCTCCAAGATGAGCCTTCGAGATAGTTTCCATTCCAACCCATAACTAACTTATAGATTATTTTGTCATCAAAGGCGAGTTTCATAATTAACCATTTATCTGGGTTGGTATCATTACTCATGTATTTTTATATATTTGCTGAATTTAAAGAAAAATTAACTTTTGTGTGATATAGTCTACTAGCTCTTGACTAGTCGCTGAAATCTTTATCGACAGATATTTTTGTATCTAAAAATGGGTATACATATTGAAACGAATTCAATACAATATGTATACCCATACATTAAATATGCAACAATAATCTAATTAATTTAGCAACCTAATGAAAAAATATCCATTAGGTTGCTAAAAATATTGCATGTAAATCTAATTATCTAGTTTAGTTATAATTTTGTTCTATTTGTATTTTAATTACAGATTAGATGATGATAAGGAAGTATCTAATTTCTTTTTCTCCCTATGTTCTCTAATCAATTTGTTAGAATATTCCCAGTTTTCCCATTCTGTTATGGCACAGAATTTATAATTAAATCCTGGGTAATATAGTTTTTTTGTTTCATCACAGAATATGTATCCTGCGTTACGATAAGCTCTAATCAGTTTTTTAAATGATTCCGAGTTGTATGTGTTCATTTTAGTATTGTGGTGGTTATATTATAAGTAATTATTTATTACTTTTCATACTAAAAAATTAAGTTTTTTTAAGTTTTTTACAAACTTTCTTCGTAGTACCCCCACATTTCATTTATTCTTTTTCGGCAATCAAAAATATCAACTTTTTCATAAGATTTTAGATCTAACCAACCAATATAAGCTTCTTCATGTTTCGGAAAAGAGTCAGCCCATTCGAGGTCAATTTCTAAAAGTTTACCATCATAATATAAACCTTCAACAAATTCCCCAACATATGTTTCCACGGTACTTAAAGCAATTTTACCAACTTCAATATCACCATCTAATTCGATATACCAATCACCAAATGTTCCTTTCTCAGAAGCGTGATAAGTGACAATTGGGGAGCTACCTTCAGTAATATCTTCATCAACCTCTCGCATATAGATCTCTCTACTTATAAACGGTGTAAAGTGAATATGTTCGTGAATCTCAATCTCATCATCACCTTGAATTTCATACACATTAAAGTATGTATCAGCATACCCACCATAGATACATTCAAGATCACTATCGAGAAAATCGATATCATCAATTAACTCTGAGGCTAGATCTTCAGCAGTTTCGCCATCATCTAATCTACGTGTCCACTCTTCGATAAAATCTTTATCTTTTTCGACGATGGAACATCTCCCACCGTAACCAGAACATTGAATTTTATATTTCTTTTTATTCATTACAATTAATATATTACGTATTCAGAGAACATCTGCTCAATGTCACCAGTCTCAAGGTTGTAACCATTGAAGACATAATCGAATAACCAATCACGTAGTTCATCTTCTTCAACACCTTTAACGAGATTTTTCTCCTTTATTGTAGTCATAAGATCTTCAAAACGTTTGTCTTGAATCTTACCAAGTTCTTGTACGAACTTAGCGACATCATATGCTTTATCATCTAATTCTGCTTTAATTATCATATTTTTTTATAATATTTATTATTGACCTTGTTCCCAATCTTTACCCCATTGCTCGACATCGATAGTCTCATTTTCTTCAAGATCATAAGGACCTTCATTATGAAGACAAGATTCATTATGAAGCCAAGATTCGAGATAAGGAATACCATCAATGTCTCGACCCAAATCACTGACGACTTGTGGTGTATCATCAGTCCATCGACTTTTATTGAAGTCCCAATATTTAAAATACGATGTATTGGAATCTTCGACGAGATTCACGTTGACCACTTCACCCCCAATCTCAAACTCAAAGAGTGTGATCTTCTTGAAGTAGGATTCGCACGGCTTCTTAATTGTTCTGACAGTACTCATAATATATTTTTTGATTTAGTAGTGGCGAGCGATGAACTTCTCAACATCACCGTGAGTCACCTTGATATTGCGTTGACCCATACTGAACAAACGCTTGAATAGATTTGGTCGAATCTCACCTTTAACGTGATTCTTATCATACAGCGCAGAAGTACCATCAGGTGATTTAATCAACACTTTATGATTACCGAGCGTATACTCGTAGATTTCGTGATTATAGTTGATTTTGATTTCTTTGGTTTGCATTTTTTTCTTCATATTAACGTATGTCTATTTTATAATATTATTTGTGATTTGTAAAGAATTATTTTAATCGTGCTATTCTATTTTCAGCGTAAGCTATCATGCCATCGATATATTTGTAGTTCTCTTTTACAAGTTGCTCTGGTACATCATCTCGATCAAACTCTAACCTATAATAGAATCGAAGATCATTGAACTTCGACTTCACTTGTTCAGCCACGACTTGACCAGACTTTATGGCACCTTCATGTGAGGAACTCCACGATGTCCAACAATAATTTTGCATTGTATCGCACAATTCATCAATGATAGGTAACCAATCATCAGGTACACATAGACCCTCGCACATCGCTGTTTGTATCTTTGGAAGATCTTTGTCTTTAAATATCTTAGGATACTTAGTGATTATTTCTTTATCAGTCATTTTTATGTAGATTTAGAACATACGCATTCTTTGACTTGTCAAAATGCATAGACTCCACAACTCGGTTAGGTAGTTTCTGGGAGATATATTTTTGTAGATTAGTCCCTTGACTGATGAAAGGTCCACCACTTGGATCAACACTGTGAAGTGTATTGTCGGGATTGATACTTTGTCCAACATTCTCTGTATCAAAGAACTTGTATACTAAGGTATCAACATTCAATGCATAGAAGTAGCGAGAATCGCCATACCGAGACTTGATTTCAGTAGCGTAGTCTTCAAGGAAAGATACATCATCAAAAATTGAAAGTACTTCTTCGGTGAGAGCACCAGTTGGATTTGGTTGCATACAAAGTCCTTCTCCTGAACCAAGTTCGTCAGCCTTATCGTAGAAGGCTTCTTTTACCGAGTCATGATGATAACCTGCTGCAAGCAATAGGTTATAAGCATAATCAAGCATCTCAGAGCAAGAGATGTCTTCATCATCAGATTCGATTGTGTATGTTTCGTTGTGTTGTGTTATATGTATCTTCATATTATAGTTCCTCAAGTGTCTTTATCATTCGTGTTTTGGCAATCTCTTTGGCTTTATTATAAGCACAAAAAGAATCGACTGATTTTGGTTCATATGATTTCTCGGCTTGCACACGGAAAATCATAGCTTCTAGTATTAGTTTTAATGCTTCTTTCATATTAGTATATTCCTTCCTCAAATTCAAGGTGTGCATTCAGTACACGTATGGCGGATTTCGCTACGTGGTTCAATGCTTCCATATCTTCATGTTCAGTATATCGATCGCCAATTGTCTCGATATAGTAGCTCTCTTTACCACGCTTGAGCCAGCAAATGGTTACACACCATTCTTTATCAGCGACCTCGTCATACGTCCACGATATGATCTCGTTTGGTCGATCATTATCGATGGTATGATCATGCGAATCGGAAACACCCTGTTGACGAAATTCTACATTTTTACATCTCATAATCATAATTTATAAACCTTTCGTTACCCAGATTAAAAAAGATAAACAAGTTATCATCCACGTTACGAAAAACCAAATAATAATTTTATCTTCATGATATAAACGAGACCAACCCTTACTACTTAATATTTTTCTTAGCATAAACTATTTCCTTATCGTGTTTATTATGAAACAGCGAAACGATTCCGCTATATATGGATGACATAATCAAAAAGCAAAAGAAGCCAACAACTACTATGATATCCCCAAACATTCGTAAAATAATCTTAAACACAACATTCACCCCCCACGTCAAGTTCTGTGACTTTTATACCATATAACCACCACTCCTTTTGTCCATCAACATATTCAATAGCTGGACCATTAGATCGGTGACGCATATGATTTAAAAACCATTCATATTTGATATTACATACACCATCACAACTTTCAATTTTATACACCATAATATTAAGAAATTATTTTATTTTATTAAATTAATAATGACTTGAGTAATCAATACGATAATTGAACCAATACTCACCCAAACCAACGCCCAAAGAGATTCTTCAACTTTTCTATTATATTTCACAATAGAAACTACCCAAAGATTTGCTCACGGATGTCTTTGGAAATATCATCTTCTTCCTTAGACCAATTCATAATTGGTGCATTCTCTACACCAATTGTTTCAATTTTTTTAAAACTAGATGATAATGTGCTATAAAAACCCTTATTGATATTACTACGTTTCATGCGTTGATGAATCTGTTTAATTAATGATAATCTATCCATAATTTATTTAATTGACGATAATGCTTGAATATTATTCCACTCTAGTTGTACCCACTCTGAATCATGTCCTTTAAGATCTTTAGCGTAAAGGACATCATCTAAACATAAATCAGTTTTATCACCATCTACAGTTATGATAATGTCATCCAATTCTACTTTTTTACCATTAATAAAATAATCTGTTTTATTAATAGAATTAGCATTACGAACAGGTGAACAACCGATATAATAACTATCTTTAACCTTATGNTGGTATACACCTTTATCAAGTTTCTCCATAGTTGGAGGCAACCCACGACGCTCACGCTCACCTGATTCATGAGCTTCTTTTACAGTCTTGATATTTTCATAGTCAATACCTACACGTACTTGAAACACACTAGACTTCTTAATTTCCCCAATATCACCATATTTTTTAGTGATAGTTTTTTTAGGTTCAATCTGTTTAGTATAATAAACAGTAGAGATTTTACCAGCGTGGGATTTAATTTTTGACTTAATTTCTTTTAATTTGTTATTATCCATAATTGAGATAGTGCTATATCGTTAATAAATTGTCAAGCATATATTGTAAAAAATATGGGGTAAAATAAACTTTACCCCATATTTTTATTTTTAACCGTTACTGAATCCTCGCTTATTATTAAATACTTTATTACCCTTATGATTATAAATCGCAAGAATATCTTCACGGGGGTATTTAATATGTTCGCAAAGAACAGTCTTATGAAACTCTTGAGCGGAGTTACCCCAACCATCAATCTCATAAGACACTTCTGAATTATCTTCAGTCACTTGTGCTGTATATTTTTTTTTCATATTATTTATTTTTTTTTATCATAATTACTCAATTAAATACCCTTTAGGTAACCTGTACCGTATCCTCCACTAAAATTATATAGATACTTAGAACCATCATAAGATATATACGCAGAATTTCCACTACAAGATACTCGTGGCTCAGTTCTACCAACATCTACAATAGTTCTTTCATTACCGATGTCATCAATTTCGATCACTTTCCAATAACCCCACATTGATTTTTCTGAAACGACAGCTGATGTTTTTCTTGACATAATATTATTTTCCTTGTTCTTCTAGTTGTTTAAGTGCTCGCCCTAGAGCGATATTAGTACCGACAGTGTAATTAAACTTATCCTGAATACTACATTGAGAATAAGCTGATACTTCAGTACCATCAGGGTGACGAACTTCAACAGTTGTACACCCACCATTATGGTGCATGTTTGTATTACATTTAGTTTTACGGGAATATTGAATAACTTCCCCTTCAACAGTCAAGCGATAATGAGTCACTCGAACCTTGAAGCCATTTTGACGATATTGTTTTACTGTATCCATAAAAATAATTTATTGTGGCATTATACTAACATGTTTTTAGATTGCTGTCAAGCATCTTATTGTAAGATTATGTAAATTATTGCAGCAAGTAATGAAACCACTACTACTAACCATAATCCAAAAATAATACCAAATAGATAATTTAAGTGTTTTTGATTTTTACTAGACATAAAATTAAACGATGTAGTCCGTCGATTGAATAACTTTAGTTATAGATGCTGAATAAGTTGTGTCAATAGTAATAATACTATTATATTCCTTTTTAGCGTCTTCAAGTGTTTCATGAACCGTCCAGTTATCACTAACACCTTCGTGATTATTATTATTCGGTTTAATTGTTGATACTACTATATACATATTCGTAAAATAATTTAATACACACTCAACTATTACAAATCTAACAACACTTTAGAAATAGCTAAATCTTTTGATTTTACCTCACATTCCCAAATCACATCAGTATTTTCTGAAACAATTTCGGGAATAGATGTGAAGTAATCTACATGTGACCGAGGCTTACCCTTGGCACCACCTTCAGACCAGTGGAATATAGGTGTAAAACCCTGCTGAAACCAGATATTGCTATATTTACTGAACCAATAAACCATAGTTCCGCTACTTGGGTTACATTCAAAATGCAAATTGTCGAAAGTTAGTGGAAACTGATTACTGAAATAATCATAAAGATTTTCAGCGTTCCAAAAACCCTTATCATCATTCTCTAAGACTAGTCGCTTCTGTACAGAAAGAGATAGTTTGTTGAACGCTGACATGAAATTATTATATATTTCATCAGGTTCGTAACTAGATATCCCAACATGAATGTTAATAGGGTTAGAATAATCTTGAGGTAATCCAAGGTTATCATGTAACCAACCATGTAACTCAAGATCAAAGATAGAATTTTCTACAGTTGTTGGGGTTTTTGACGCCAACACAACATACTGGCTTGGATGTGTACTTACGGTAATACCGTGAGATTTGATTTTATCACCAATCTTACGGAGTTTGGCTGGTACACCCATATCAACTAAGAAGTCAACACCTAACCCCAACTGCGGCTCACCAATAAGGGGAAACATACTTGAGCTGATACGATAATGAGAAATACCAGATGATGCACAATGATCAATAATTTGATCAATAACATCTAGATTATTATTAATACGATCTTGTAAAATTTTGATGTAATCGTCTCCAAGTTTTAACGCTCTTGAGCGAGTCATTGTTTGGAACTTCACGCCATTTGACTTGAGAACTTCCGAGATGCAGCATAATCCTAATTTCATATAATTGATATTGGTCGAATGTATTATTGGTGTCAACACTAAATATTATATTTATTAACTTTGAACCCAATTACCAAACTTATCGGTATAAAAAACCTTTTTAAACCCCATACTATCTATAACGGATTGACAGCATTCACATGGTTTCGATATAGCTAATTCGTTTTTTCTATTGATTCTTAATACAGCTAGATTTAACCCCGAACAATCATCTAACCCATGACGAACAACAGCCGCAACCTCAGCATGTAATACGTTATTACGGTGACCATATTTTTTTGCAACTGGGTGTGTTTTAAAACTATTCTGCCCAATTGACAGGATTTTATTTCGCTGAAATATAACAGCTACATGAAAAAATTTACTATCTTGACGATTTTTAGGGACAAGTGCATAACCAATCTCCTCGATTTTTTTAAGAACTTTCATAGAATTAACCTATGTTGTGTTAAAAAATATGTCAAGCGTTATTCTACATCATAATACCAATCTTCAATAAAACCAAACTGCTGGAAGTATTCCATAACATGATGATCTAGTGTCAAATTATCCCAGATTTTAACTGATCTATTAAATACATCGTCATCGTATGTTGGCGTGTATCTACCACGTCTTTCACCTTCAAGCCACGCCTCATCAATTAATATCTTTGATAACTCAACCACATTCATGTTCTTTTAATAAACCAGAATAAATTCTTTCAAAACTTGAATTAAATTTAGGTGATTTTGAAGATAAATCAAGATCTAGTTGTTGGTTATTTTTAATAGGTATAACCCTAGTTTCACCACTTTCTATATTTTTAGAAAGGTATTCAAGTTGAGTTGTAAATTCAGTGTTAGGTAAAGAAAGAGTATTAACTAACCAATTAGTAGCTTTCTTTTTTGAATCATTAAAATTTTTACAATTTTTAACAGTAAACACATAACGCTTACCTTTACACACTACATTTTCGTACCTATAATCTTTCATATTAATCAACCCACCTTTCAGCGTAACCCTCATTTATCAAATATTCGTTCACATTCAGATCATCTATATATATTTCAGCTAACCACCTACCGTATTTACCTTTAGTATCTTTATCAGTTTTAATCATAACAGACTTACCTAATATCAAATCTGATACAATATTTTTTGAAATAATACCATCAAATCGTTCATCACCACGAATTTCAGGCGTATCTATATTAGATAATCTTAAAACTTGTTTATTTAATTGTAAACCAAATCCTAAATCGATATCAACTGTAACAGTGTCACCATCATAAACTTTAGTGACAAACGCCTTATAATAATAAATATCTTTCAAATCTATTTCCTGTTAGGGATAGTTTTTCTTTTCATTAGGAAACAACATTCACCTCGTTGTTTTAACAATGTTTCTAAATCTTCGAATGTGATATAACATTCACCATCTACACCCCATGATTTACCCCAAGAATTACGTATAGTGACATAACCTTCTTTAACATTAATAGCTACACCTAAAACAGCATGTCCACCTAAAATACGACCAGTTGGTTTTATGAACCCATTTTCATCAGGTCTAATCATACCTTCGTACCAAGCTAAACCAAATAAAGCTGGACCATTATGACCAATACCATAAAGAACATCATCAGTATTAAACGCCCACCTATATTCTTCAATATAACCTAATTTTTTAATTTGCTTAACTCCAGCTAATATACTTGTTCCATTATACTTAGGTGATGCGTTAGGGTACGATCCACCCTCCCACGGATCATTTCTTTGAGCTTCCCAATAAACTTCACGAATTAAGAAATCATAATCCAAACCCCTAACTTCACTTGGTCTTGCCGCTAGTTCATGACCAAGTGCGAATGCGACACAAGCCCCTTCACGTCCTTGGTTAAACCAATCACCACATCTCCATGTATATGATCTTAGTTTTCTAGTTGTAAGTATATCAGCAATAGAGTACCCTCTACTTCTTTCATCGAATTCTTCGACTCGATCTAAACGTATTTCTTCAGTACGTGTGCCATTTTTCAATAATATATCACTCATATAATTATTTATAATTAATTAAGAGTAATTGGAAATGTTGATGGAAAACTTGAAGATGTACCATAAGTGTATACATCTATTGAATAAATACTTGAACTAGTGTAAGCAGATTCATCATAAGCGTATAATTCACTAGCATTTGAAACTAACCCACCTGACCCAGATTTATCGAATACTCTAGTTTGGCTAACTATGTTTAGTGTTTCATCACCAAGAGCTATAGTTGTTAACGATGTATTTATTAATTCATAACCTGGGTTCTCATAATCTTCCTCAACAGTATAACTACCAAACCAAGCTAAAGATTCTTTTGAGTCATTAATATTAGCATATGCAAATCCACCACCAATACCATACCCTATAAACTTAGATCCTTTATACATCGCAATTAGTTCAATATCTAAACCAACATTAGTAACTATACTGTTATTAGTATCAGAGTCGAATGAACAAACTCTATTTTGCGGAGTTACTTCATTACTTACATCAATTGAAGAAATTTCACCATTAATAATAGCTTCCGCATTAAGTTGATACGAATTCCAAAAATATAACATAGCTAATCTTTGTGATTCGTCTATCGATTCTACTGAAGGTAATCCAGTATAGTTATTGTTGAATCCACTAAGCGTTGTCCAAAGTTTAATCGGAGATCCAGTTTCAACATCGTTACTTAAAACATCAACTGAATTAAATTCGCTTAAACATTTAACAAAGCCATTACCTGACCCTAATGTTGTAAATGGTTCAACTACAGGCATAATTAGTCGGCTTTAAATAACATTTTACCAGTAACTGGAATTCCGTTTTGGTTTAGAGTAACAATAGTTTCAACATAACCATCTAAACCATTATTAATTTCAGCTATTTTAGTATTAACTTCAGCTATTTTAGCATTAACTTCAGCTATTTTAGCGTTAACTTCAACTTGCGTATACGTTTCTAATGATGAAGCTTGTTTTATAGCCTCATCAGCGTTTTCAGACACTATGTATATACCAGCATCATCACCACTAGACACCGAAACAATTTGACCAGCATATGTTGTCGGATCAGATGCAATGTAATCAGTCAGATCGCTCAATGTTGCGAACACAGACGTCACATCAAAGGGACCAGTATATTGTCTTACAAATGAAATTGGAATTTCTACAGATGTCATATATTTATTTATATTAAACTATAACAATTGAATAGTCAATCTAAATTGTTATATTTATTTACATTAAATCGCCACGATCCAACTAATATATTAAATAGTCAAATCGTGGCGATGAATGCGTTATTACTTAGTTACTTAGATAGTAACCGATATGTAACTAAATAGTTACAGTGTAGTTAGCTTCATTGTTGAAGCCACCTGTTGGTGTGTAAGTGCATACCTTGTAGCTTGCACCAGCGAAACCATTAGCACCTTCAACAGATACTGTTTGTTCACTAAATACACCCTTAACGTCGAAGTTCGACTCAAGATGTGTAACACTACTTGGAGCACCCAATCCAGCAGGATAAGCGAAAGCTACATCAGTTGAACCAGCTGGGATGTTGATGGTGAATGAAGATCCACCAGATAGACCCAACTCGCTTCCAGCCAATGCTCTAACACCAGCACTGTCTGCGGATGCAAGATCAACACCAAAGAAGCTGTTGCGTTTACCATTAACGGTAATAGAAGCACTTACTGAACCAACTGAAAGAGCTGTTTCGAAGTTGCCACCTTTACTGTCTACAGGTTGTACACCAGCAGCGTGATCCACATCAACTGTGAATGAATTTACACCTTCACCAATTACTGTTGATGGAAGAGCAAGAACATCACCAGCTTGCGAAGTTGTGGTAATAGAAGCACCACTGAATGTGTACTGTGATACAGCACCAGCTCTATCAGCTTGAGACAAGTTTGCATCCCAAACACCACTACCATTAACACCACCATTGATAGAACCAGCACTGAAACCAGCATCCAATGTCAAACCAATTGTACCAACTTCAACATTTGCTGCGATATCATCCGCAAGTGAAGCAGAAGGAGCAGAGTATGTTGGGAAGTAAGTTTTGAACAACAACAACTCAAGAACATCCTGAACTGAAGTTCCAGCAGGAATTGTTTGAGCTTGAGAAAGACTACCGATCTCAATATCTGAAGTGATATCAACACTCAATGAGACTTCCTCATCAGTGTGAGTATGACCAACATCAGACTTAGTTGCAAGAGAAGCATCTACAGATGTTTGATCAGCTTTAGTACCGATTTGAGTTGCAATAGAAGTTGCAAAGTTAGCATCATCACCAAGAGCAGCTGCCAACTCATTAAGAGTATCGAGAGCTTCTGGAGCAGAATCAACTACAGCGGCAACCTTGGCATCAACTTCAGTCTTTGTGTAGGTTGTAGCTTGATCAGCTTTAGTTGCAAGAGAAGAATCAACTTCAGTCTTGGTATAAGTAGTTGCTTGATCAGCTTTAGTTGCAAGAGAAGCGTCAACAGATGTTTGATCAGCTTTAGTAGCAAGAGAAGAATCAACTTCAGTCTTGGTGTAAGTAGTAGCTTGATCAGCTTTAGTAGCAAGAGAAGCGTCAACTTCAGCTTGTGTATACTTATCAAGATCTGTAATGTCAGCCTCAACATGAGTATGACCAACATCTGATTTAGTTGCTAAACCAGAATCAACTTCTGTTTTAGTATAAGTTGTAGCTTGATCGGCTTTAGTAGCAAGAGAAGCATCTACAGAAGTCTGGTCAGCTTTAGTAGCAAGAGCAGCGTCTACAACTGTTTGATCAGCTTTAGTAGCAAGAGCAGCATCTACAACTGTTTGATCTGATTTAAGAGCAAGAGCAGCATCAACTTCAGATTGTGTATACTTATCAAGATCAGTAATGTCAGCTTCAACATGAGTATGACCAACATCTGATTTAGTTGCTAAACCAGCGTCAACTTCTGTTTTGCTATAAGTTGTAGCTTGATCAGCTTTAGTACCGATTTGTGTAGCTACTGAAGTAGCAAAATCGGGATCATCACCAAGAGCAGATGCTAACTCATTAAGAGTATCAAGTGCTTCTGGAGCAGTATCAACTAAACCAGCGATTGCAGAATCAACTTCTGTTTTAGTATAAGTTGTAGCTTGATCAGCTTTAGTATCAATACTTGATGTAAGTGAGGCATCAAGGGCATCAACTTCTGTTTTAGTATAAGTAGTTGCTTGATCAGCTTTAGTGTCAACACTTGATGTAAGTGAGGATTCAATAGCATCAACTTCAGTTTTACTATAAGTTGTAGCTTGATCAGCTTTAGTTGCAAGAGAAGCATCGACTTCAGCTTGTGTATACTTATCAAGATCAGTAATGTCGGCTTCAACGTGAGTATGACCAACATCTGATTTAGTTGCTAAACCAGAATCAACTTCTGTTTTGCTATAAGTTGTAGCTTGATCAGCTTTAGTAGCAAGAGAAGCATCAACTTCAGCTTGTGTATACTTATCAAGATCTGTGATATCGGATTCAACGTGAGTATGACCAACATCTGATTTAGTTGCTAAACCAGAATCAACTTCTGTTTTAGTATAAGTTGTAGCTTGATCAGCTTTAGTAGCTAGAGAAGCATCAACAGCAGTTTGATCAGCTTTAGTAGCTAGAGCAGCATCAACAGTTGTCTGGTCAGCTTTAGTAGCAAGAGAAGCGTCTACAGAAGTCTGATCAGCTTTAGTACCAATTTGTGTAGCTACTGAAGTAGCAAAATCAGGATCATCACCAAGAGCAGCAGCCAACTCATTGAGAGTATCAAGTGCTTCTGGAGCAGTATCGACTAAACCAGCGATTGCAGTATCAACTTCTGTTTTAGTATAAGTTGTAGCTTGATCAGCTTTAGTAGCTAGAGAAGCGTCTACAGTTGTCTGGTCAGCTTTAGTAGCAAGAGAAGCGTCTACAGAAGTCTGATCAGCTTTAGTAGCTAGAGCAGCATCAACAGATGTCTGGTCAGCTTTAGTAGCTAGAGCAGCGTCTACAGTTGTCTGGTCAGACTTAAGAGCAAGAGAAGCGTCTACAGATGTCTGATCAGCTTTAGTAGCTAGAGAAGCATTAACAGCAGCTAGAGAAGTATCAACAGCAGTTTGATCAGCTTTAGTAGCTAGAGAAGCATCAACTTCTGATTTAGTATAAGTTGTAGCTTGGGAAGCTTTAGTGTCAACACTTGATGTAAGTGAAACATTGAGAGCGTCAACTTCTGTTTTAGTATAAGTTGTAGCTTGATCAGCTTTAGTACCAATACTTGTAGCAATTGAAGTAGCGAAATCGGGATCATCCCCCAAAGCAGCAGCCAACTCATTAAGAGTATCAAGTGTCTCTGGAGCGGAATCAACTAAACCAGCGATCTTAGCATCAACTTCAGCTTGTGTATACTTATCAAGATCAGTAATGTCAGCCTCAACGTGAGTATGACCAACATCTGATTTAGTTGCTAAATGAGCATCAGATTCAGCTTTAGTATAACCTAAAGCAACACCTTCTTGTGTCGCAAGTTGGATGAGGGTTTTGCTACCCCCGTCTTCCTTTACCATGTATAATCCACCATCAGGATGTGACTCTGAAGGTGTGATTGCTAAGACCTGACCAGCGTATGCTGTTGGGTCGTTATTAATATATTCGAGGACTTCTGATAGTGATTCATGTACACTTGATACATCAATCGGTCCTTGATATTGTCTTTTGAATTGTAGGGGGAATTCTACTGTTGCCATATTATTATTATTATTATTATTATTATTATTAGTTGTTATCTCTCCTAAACCTATAGGAAAATTGTAAGGAAAATTAGTATTATTATTATTAGTATTATTAGTATTAATATTAGTTGTACTTAATTGTACAGGAAAATCTGTTGGAAATGATGACATAATTAGTTATCGTAAGTGGTTATATAGTTTTAAAATTAAATTATAAAAATGAATTAATATCATAATATTAAATAGTTACTACATAGTTATTTTCACCATCTAATGGACCAATTGGCGTGAATACATATAATCTATAATTCACACTATCATAATTATTAAAACTGGATACACTTACAATTGATTCATCGAACGCTGTACTAACATCAAAGTTTGATTCAATATGTTTAACTTCACTAACACTACGTATTGTTTCTGGATAAGCAAATATAATATGTTTAGTTCCAGCTGGTGCGGATATTGTAAAAGATGTTCCGTCAACTGGATCTATTTTAGAATTCAGTGATCGGATTTCACTACTAGTGCTTGGAGCAGATTCAGCAGTTGATGTACCGTAGAAGGCGTTTCGTTTTCCATTAACATTCATAGATTTACTTATTGTACCAGCAGCTAGCGGTGTTTGATAATTTTTACCAGTACTATCTTTCGGTTGCTGCCCCTCCGAATAGTCAATTGATACATTAAAAATATTTGACCCTTCCTCGATCACCTCTGTTATTAATTCTAAACCATTTGTTGTTTGTGATACAGTATCGATATAAGTTCCACTAAATGTATATTGAATAGCTGGTCCAGCTCTAAACCCTTGAGAACTCGAATTTAACCATACCCCATTTGCATTATCACCATTAATGGAACCGCGATTAAAGTTAGCAAACAATGTAATACCTGTTGTACCAATTTCAACCTTAGATGGAATATCATCTAAAATTGACACTGATGGAATAGTGAATGTAGGGTAATATGTTTTTTTAAGTATAGATTCAATAAAACTTTGTAATGTTGTTCCACTAGGTATTATGTCTGATTTTTCTATACCACCCACACTAACATCTGAGACAACATCAGCGATTGATTTAATCTCACCCTCTAGTTCAGATGTAAAACTAGCAGTAGTATTGTCCAACACTTCCGAATGTCTTTGAACATTATGACCAATTGTTAGACCGAGTTGACACGCTGTGACATTATGTGGGTTATTTTGATTAGATGTATGAGGGATTATAACCGAATCAACTAAGTTAGAAAACGTTTCGTCAACTTCAGACTTATTATAAGTTTCATCTTGGTCAGCTTTAGTATCTAAATAATTGTCAATTTCAGATTTATTATACGTATTATAAGATCCACCACTACCACCACCACTACCACTAATAAATGATATAACTACACCACCAACAGTAGAACCATCACCGATTGTAAGTTGACCTTCACTATTGATACCCAAAACATTAAGTTTAGGTATAGTATCAGACACATCAGGAATTTGATATTCACCTAAAAAGGTACCATTTAACTCAGATGTTAAAAAACATCTCCAGTCGGTAGGTTCTTCACCAATCTTAACCCATTGCTTATTATTAGTTGCTGTACCAATTGTTGAGATATCAGCTTCAACGCCATGTATAGTTGGATCTAATACATTTAATTCAAACGTAGCCTGCCCAGCTTTAATTAGTGTGTCAAATTCTATCGCCATTTTAATTATTTATATAAATAACTACATTTTATATAAGAAGTTCAAGGTGTCGATAACCATATCATCCACATCATTTTTATTGCGATAAAACTCATCAGAAGTCCAAGTATGTGATGTTACATTACTTACAACTTTAAATATTTTTTCTTCACGAATAATTATATTTTTTGGGAGATCATATTTTTTTCGAATAATTTTACAAGTAAAATTGATAATTTGTTTATCAGGTATATCAACTGTTTTATATTCTGATAATAATACTTTAACGTCCATATTAATTATAAATCTTTAGATTTAATTGTATTCATGTATGTCAGAATACGACATAGATTTTCACGATCAATTTCAATATGAAAATCTAGATTATCTGTAAAATGAATCTCAACTACATCAGAATCTACAATATGAATTTCCATCCCATCATAGTTTAAAACAGGTGTGCAGTCATTTTGATTTGCGTAAAATACTTTATGCACTGGGTTATCCATATTAATTATTTTTAAGATACTCAAGAATATCAGAGGAAATCAATTCGTCATCATCAACAACTAATGTTGGGACAGATCTAACACCCATTTTCTGGACATATTCAGAATCATCAATAGCATCAACAAACTCAACCTCAATACCTTCTTCATCTAATTGCGTTTTAAGTACTTTACATGGCGCACACCAAGTAGCTGTGACTAATTTGTATTTATTTTTCATAATTTATATTTTAATTGTAATTAATTCGACGGATTTCTTCTTCTAAAATCTTTTTACGATGATTTAAATCACGTATACGTTTAGCTCGACGTTCAGCCTCGGCTCTCTCTTTCTCTAATCTAGCTAATTCATTCTCCAAAGCCTCTACTTCGTGTTGTTCACGTAATATTTGAGAATCGGTAACAGTTTTACCGAGTGCAATATTTCTTCGACGCTCAGATTCAATTCTACGAACCTCAAGATCATATTCTCTTTTGTTTCTCTGTCGTTCAACTTCTCGATTCTTTAAATTTTTACTATTACCTAGAATAGCACCAGTAATAGCACCAATACCCGCACCAATCGCTCTTTTTTCTGATCTATCACCACCCATCTGATTGCCAATAATCGCACCAGCTCCAGCACCGATACCACCATAAGTGATTATTCGATCACTTTCAGAATTACCAGTTATCCTAAATTGACTAGAATAACTAGTTGAAACTAATGTAACAAATGCGATTATAGTTGTAATATTTTTCATTTTATTTTTATAATTAAAGTTAAAAATTATAAGCATATGATGAACCCCTCACCATTACCTATTAACCCAAGAATATTATAATCAACCCACTCATAAGCTTCGTGGTGGCTCATACCATCTGCACAAAAGGATTCGATTAGTTTCTTATACGAATAGATTAAAAGACCAGTGTCACTGTAACCTAAAATACAGTCATCCAGACCATCTAAAATAATTGCACCTTCTGTTAAACGCTCAGTTATATATTCAATATCCATAATTCCAATAATATACACTATATGGTAAAATAGTCAACTAAAAATTTATAGTAATACTATTTTTTTAGTTTAATATGAATACTTAATGTAATGTCGAATCTATATCAACCACATGGCGATCCGTATGGGACTTGAACCCACAGCCTTCTGCGTGACAGGCAGACGCTCTAACCAATTGAGCTAACGGACCTTGAATGGACGCACCCTTTATGTGCATTCTCCTTGTGGACAAGCGGCACAGTGCGTGTGTTATATTTAAAATGGAGCTTCCTGTCGGGATCGAACCGACGACCTACTGATTACAAATCAGTCACTCTCCCAGCTGAGCTAAGGAAGCTAAAATGGCTCCAGCGGTAGGTAACGCTCCTACATATCTCTGATTAACAGTCAGGTCGATTACTTGTCTCGCACGCTGGATTAAATTGTAAAGTTATTTATATGATTTCCAATTGTCTCAAATCACTCTCCATTAAAATTCTTAAAAAATATTGTATCAAAGAGCAAATGGTGGTAAGAGCTGGATTCGAACCAGCGAACTCAAAGAGAACAGATTTACAGTCTGCGTGCTTTAGCCACTTGCATATCTTACCTTACCATTTATTTATAATCAATGGGATATAAATCAACCTACTATATAAAATTCAAAGAGGAACGAAGAATTCTCTCCTTTTCAGAGCCGACCGAGATCTCCCAATCCTTACTCTGCCTCTTATCTTTAATAGTTACCCAATAGATGATGTATCGAAGTTACCTTGTATACTGAATGAGTAGTCTAACACTGCAATGCCTACTCAACGATTATTCACCAATCTGTATATCTTAGCACGTTGTACAATACGTTTTAGTTACCCCCTTATTGGAACTGGTGATCGTTACCTAATGTCTCAACGAGACGTATTAGAACTATTAAATAAAATGATGATGGTGGTTTTAGTTGTGTACAGCCCACCCTGATAGGATGTTATTGCTGTCTGTATAATATAGATGCACTTGCTTTAGCCAATCGGTTTCTGCGGCCCACTTATCATCGTATGATTCTCCAGTGAATCCAGCACAACTAGCACTTATTAGACCCTCATAATAGATGTCTCCATTCTCATAAGTGAAAGAGAAGTCCCAGCCGCCCTTGTCATTCAAGCTTACACCGTCGTCAAGCGTTGCCAAATGGTCAAGGACTGCAGTGAGGTATTTCCATTGGTCGGAAGAGATTTGAGGATGTTCCATAATTAAAAGGCGGTTTTCCAGATCCGCAAACTGTTTGTTTTAAAATGGTGGGCCCTGTCGGACTCGAACCGACGACCAAACGATTATGAGTCGTTTGCTCTAACCAACTGAGCTAAGGGCCCATTTAAATTAAATAAAATGTGCCCAGGTATCTTTATAGTGCGCCCTGGGCTATACACTTTAATACACTTTAAAAGTATTGTCAATATTTTAATTTAAAAAATGTTGAAGAACAAATTGGATGGTTCCGTTATGGAACATACCACTAAAAATTCAGAGAGTAAGGGATTCGAACCCTTGGAGCCTTTCGGCTCAGTAGTTTTCAGGACTACCGCATTCGGCCACTCTGCCAACTCTCTTGAATGGTAACAGCACTGGGGCTCGAACCCAGGACCCTCGGTTTAGAAAACCGATGCTCTATCCAACTGAGCTACGCTGTCATTTTAAATTTTGAAAGAACGTATTCGTGTATTATATATACACTTTTTTGATTGGCTTAGTTGTCTTTAACGAAAGTGTCTTCAATCTCGTCAGAAGCCTGACTCTCTGAATCGCCAAAGACCTTAGCATCGCCAAAGACCCAAGCTTTGTTAAAGACCTCAGCATTGCCATAGACCGTAGCATTGCCGTAGACCTTAGCATTGCCAAAGACCTTAGCATTGTCAAAGACCTTAGCATCGTCAGAGACTTTAGCATCGACGTAGACCTCAGCATCGCTATAGACCCAAGCATTATCGTAGACCTCAGCATTGCCGTAGACCTTAGCATTGCCAAAGACCTTAGCATTGTCATAGACCCACGCTTTGTTAAAGACCGTAGCATCGCCGTAGACCATAGCATTGCCGTAGACCTCAGCATTGCCGTAGACCTCAGCATCGCCATAGACCCACGCTTTGTTAAAGACCGTAGCATCGCCGTAGACCTCAGCATTGCCATAGACCGTAGCATTGCCAAAGATCTGCGCATCGCCATAGACCTTAGCATTGTCAAAGACCTTAGCATCGTCAGAGACTTTAGCATCGACGTAGACCTTAGCATCGCCAAAGACCCAAGCATTATCGTAGACCTCAGCATTGCCATAGACCATAGCATTTCCAGAGACCTCAGCATCGCCAAAGACCTTAGCATTACCATAGACCGTAGCATCGCCAAAGACCCAAGCATTGTCGTAGACCTCAGCATTGCCAGAGACCCCAGCATCGCCAGAGACCCATGCATTACCATCTTGTGATAAATTAGACTCTAATTCAACCCATCCTCCTAGATCGCCAGCTTTGACACTGCCAAAGTCTTTTAAGGCTTCAATGCGGTATAAAGTAACGCCATTGATGTTTTTTGATTCTGTTGTTAGCTTATATTTCATTGTGTGTAGTGTGTTAAAGTTAATCTCTTCTTCTATATTATATCGAGGTTCCTATGCATAGACCTTAGCATTGCCAAAGACCCAAGCATTGCCGTAGACCTGAGCATTGCCGCAGACCTTACCATTGCCGCAGACCGTAGCGTCGCTGCAGACCTTAGCGTCACCGTAGACCTTAACATTGTCGAAGATCTGAGCATCGCCGCAGACCTTACCATTACCATAGACCTTAGTATCGCCGCAGACCTTAGCATTGCCAAAGACCCAAGCATTGCCGTAGACCTGAGCATTGCCGCAGACCTGAGCATTGCCGTAGACCTGAGCATTGCCAGAGACCTCAGCATCGCCAAAGACCTTAGCATCATCATAGACCTTAGCATCGCCAAAGATCTGAGCATCGTCAGAGACCTTAGCATTGTCAAAGACCTTGGCATCGTCAGAGACCCATGCATTACCATCTTGTGATAAATTAGACTCTAATTCAACCCATCCTCCTAGATCGCCAGCTTTGACATCGCCAAAGTCTTTTAAGGCTTCAATACGGTATAGAGTAGCGCCATTGATGTTTTTTGATTCT
>JGI20151J14362_10000840_pt1 | contig 22575 bp, 26 predicted proteins | sample COG_01_FD_14362 | JGI IMG/M metagenome (IMG submission 14362)
AGTGAAACTGGGAAATTTTTTTGATATTTATGACAGCTAACATCAAATTTCATTTGCATTTTATCTTGTTCAATATTGGATGCTTTAACATCTGCCTCACCATTAAAGCCATAGCTGAGAACTGGCCTGTGAATTTTTTTGAGGATATCTTGGACGCCTTTGTCATCTGTACATGCAACACAAATTCCATAGAATGGTAGGTTTGACGTGAAGTTGATAAAAGCTTCAGTCAATTTGGCATAATTATGGTTGTAAGTTGACATGTGATCTTCATCTATATTGGTTATAACGCTTAACATTGGTTGTAGATGAAGAAATGAGGCATCACTCTCATCTGCTTCAGCAATCAGGTAGTCACTGTTACCTAGTTTAGCGTTCATTCCAGTTGCGTTAATAATTCCACCAATGATATAGGTTGGGTCTAGCTTTGCCTCACTCATAATTTGCACGATAAGGCTTGTGGTAGTGGTCTTACCATGAGTTCCAGAGACTGCTATTCCAAATCGAAATCGCATTAATTCTCCTAACATTTCTGCCCTGGGAACTATTAATAGTTTTTGATGCCTTGCCTCCCTAAGTTCAGGATTATTTTTGTTGATTGCCGAGGATACAACGACGGCTTGCTTGCCTAAAACATTTTCTGCTTCTTGAGAGTAATAGATAGTACAGCCAAGTTTTTCAAGTTTTTTTGTGGCATCGCTTGATTGAATGTCAGATCCAGAGATTTCATAACCTAAATTGACAAGCACTTCAGCAATACCACTCATGCCTGAGCCACCAATTCCTATAAAGTGGATTTTTTTAATTTTTGAGCGGGTAGGGTTATCAATTAGAGTCATGATTTAATTACTGTGATTATAGTGATTGCTTGAATACCTTCGCCTCTTCCAAAGGCAGTTAAATTTTCACCCGTGGTTGCGGTAATTCCAACATCAGAGGCACTAATTTTGCAAATCTTAGCAATATTTTTTTTCATAGAATCAATTTGGGAGAATATTTTTGGCATTCTGCATTCAATGGCTATTGCTATGTGATTTATTTTCCAATCGCCTAAATCATTAAGTGCAAGATTCAAATACACACTGCTATCTTTCTGCCCACTTTCTACGAGTTGATCTGCTACATCACCCAGGATGTTTACCCCAGTTATGCTTGAAATTGAATTAGTGATAGAATGAAAAACTACATCAGCATCACTATTACCCTCTAATCCAAACGGATGTTCAAATTGAATCCCAGCTAACATTAAAGGCTTTCCTTCATACTTTTCAAATCGGTGAGAGTCCTGTCCAATCCCTGTTTTTATATTCATCATTGGTTTAAAAAATAGTTAGCTAAGTCAATATCCTTTTGAGTCGTAATTTTAATATTACTAGATGAGCCATCGACAATTCTATAGGAATGCCCCAGGCACTCAAGTGCCTCAGATTCATCAGTTATATGCCTGTTCTGTTCTACCACGCCTTTGATTGCCTCTTTCAAAATACCAAATCTAAATAATTGAGGTGTTTGTGCTAGGTGAAGTTTTTGTCTATCCACTGTAGAAACGAGCCCATTAATATTTTTTTGTTTAACTGTATCAACCACTTTATTTGCAAGAATGCCACCAACTTTATCACCTGCAACCTCTTCAATAAGCTTTGCAATATCCTCTTTTTTTATGCAAGGTCTTACGGCATCATGAACCAAAACCCAATCATTTGGTTTTGCAATATCGTTTAAAGAATTTAATGCATTTAGAACAGAATGAAATCTTTCTTTGCCACCAGTTGCAGTTGATATGAGTTTAGAGTGCTTTGCGAACTTAGAAAATTTAAAGTAAGTATCTTTTTTGTCTAGAGCAACAATAAATCCAGAGATTATCTCATTTGATAAGATTACTTTAAGGCACTGATCAAGAATAGTTAAACCATTATCTAGATTGATATATTGTTTTGGAATCTTGGAATTAAATCTCTTCCCAGTTCCACTTGCTGGGACGACTAGAAAATATTTATCTTTTTTCATATTTGTGAGTCAACACCCAGACAATTTTGATCAATTAAGTCAATTATAATGTAGCCTTATCATTTTCAGGTAAAGCTTCTTTCTCAACTATCCTATTTATCTTAAAAAAGTGCTCTCCCTCTTTAATTAAACCATATTTGAATCTAGCTTTGGATTCAATTAAATTTAAATCTTCTTCTGTATAACTTTGAATCTTGCTCTCAAGAATTGTATTTTCAATACTTAAATTCGCATTATTGACCCTAATCTTGTCGATTGATTTTTCTCTTTCATGAACAACACTTGGAAAATTATTATCAATAATGTTTTGTTTAACTAGTGCAATCAATACAATTATTAAGGCAAGAGTAATTTTATTCTTGTAAAGAAAACCAATGAAACCTACTTGTCTTTTATTCTTCAAAATTTAATTAGTATGAAATGATAAAGTGACATATTATTTATAAATTGAACTAAGGTATGTTTGAGAATAGTAGTCATGAATTGGCAATCTGTTCTTATTAAGAAACTGAAAGATTAAGCCTATTCCAATCAAAGATATGAAGGCCAACAAGAAGCGTAAAAAAGATTGTTTGTAGGTTATATTGTCACCATTTTTTTGAATGATTTCAAATTTCCAGGCTCGCATTCCAAGGGTTTGCCTTCCTTTGACCCAAGATATTGAAAAATATAAAAAAATAGCTGGAAGTGTTACCAAAAAAAAGAAAAAATTATTTGTAATTGGCTCTTTATTGTTTATAAGAATTACAACACCTGCAACGAAAAAAACAAATGAAAATACTAAGAAAAAATCATAACTTATTGATCCAATTCTCCTTAATAGTGTTACATCAGATTTCATAGTTGAATTAATAAAAATGTATGATTTAATTATCCTCTTTATTGATCACTTTTGAAGTAACTTTACCGTCATGAAATTTACTAAATATTAACTCGTTTTCCTTTATTTTTTTGATTGACGTGATAATCTTGCCCTCTTTATCTTGAGTAATCGTGTAGCCTCTAGATAGAGTATTAAGAGGAGACAGAAGGTTNAGTGAATTTCCATAATTAGAAAGNGCATTTTGATTCATTTTCATACAGTTTTCAAACAGNATTTCCATTTGAGAAGCCAATTGCTTTAAGTTTTCTTTNTGATTATTGACAACTGATTTATTAATTTTTAATAATCGTANTTCATATTCATCAAGTTTTTGAGCATTAAGAAAAAGCTGTTGACTTGGATCAATAATTTTTAGCTTAAGGAGTGCNAAGGTAGCTTTCTTTGATTCAATAGATTGTTTTATTGAGTCATAAAGATACTGTTTGAGTTTTGAAGCATTGTAAAGAATAGTATTAATGTCTGGAGTAGCTGCTACTGCAGCAGCAGATGGAGTTGGGGCTCTTAGATCTGAAACAAAGTCAGCAATAGTTGTGTCTGTCTCATGTCCTATAGAGCTAATGATGGGTGTTGAGCAAGCATAAATTGACCTTGCAAGATCCTCTTCATTAAAAGCCCAAAGATCTTCGAGTGATCCTCCGCCTCTTGCAAGAATAATAACGTCACAATTCTTAGATCGATCTGCAGACTCAAGTGCTTTGATAATTTTTTTATGAGCACTTTCACCTTGCACTATAGTGTCATAAAGAAGTATTTGAGCAAGTGGATATCGTAATTTTAAAACCTTGATAATATCTCTAATTACTGCACCTGTTGCAGAGGAAATAACTCCAATATTATTGGGGAATGAAGGAATTTCTTTTTTATTTTCTGAATCAAAAAGCCCTTCAAGTCTTAACTTATTTTTTAACTGATCAAATGCAAGCTGAAGATTGCCAATACCCGCAGGCTCCATCTGCTGAATAATAAGTTGAAAATCACCTCTTTGAGGATATAGAGTAGTTGCTCCTCGGATGATTACGGACATTCCATTCTCAGGAGAAAATTTTATTTTTCTTTGATTTAATCTAAAAAAAGCACATCTGACCTGGCCATTTTTATCTTTAAGGGTGAAATACCAGTGCCCTGAGGAGGGTTTGGATAAATTTGAGATTTCACCTTGAACAAAGCATTGTGGTATATTTTTTTCAATTGTATTTTTACACAGATTTATATAGTCTGAGACCGAGTAGATTTCCTCAATATTAAACATATGCTCTTAAATGGACAAATACCGCTCCAGTTCCTCCCATGTCTTGAGGGCATGAGCAAAAGGCAAGAACATTTGGGTGTTGCTTTAAGTAATGAATAACTTGAGATTTCATAATTGACATGCCATTATTAGAATGATATCCCTTTCCATGAATGATTTGAATGAAACGTTTATCAGAATGAAAATGAATAAAGTCTGATAAAGATCGACAAGCCTCTTCTATTTTGTATCCATGCAAATCTATTGAAGGAGTAGAGCCTAAATGACCTTGCTTCATTTTTTTTAGAGTTTTTGGAGATAGGCCATCGACCTGATGAATAATTTCTTGAGAGCCAGAAATGTTTGGCTCATAGAGAAAACTATAGTTTTCAAAAGGACTGTTTGACTTGACGCTTATAGAGTTACTTTCTCTCTTATTGTCCTTATCAATTGGTTTCTGATTGTCGACAGTCGACCTAAATAATGACTTATCGCTTTCATTAATCATTGCGTTGATAACCTTCAAACATAAAAAAACCCTCAGAGAGGGTTTAATTATAGCAATGATTTAATATTTAATAAGTGAACCTAATATGAATCCTGCTTATAAGGCTTTAATTTGAGCACTAATACGGGATTTCTTTCTGGCTGCAAGGTTCTTATGAATCAAACCTTTGCTAACAGCTTGATCAATATTTTTCTGCATATCAGCAAAACCACTCGTTGCCTCTTTTTTATTTCCAGCATCAATTGCATAAGTAACTTTTTTAATAAAAGTACGCACTTTTGCTCTAATTTGTGAGTTGTGTTTGTTGCGCTTAACTGCTTGTCTTGCGCGTTTTTTTGAACCTGCTGAATTAGCCATATAAATAAATTATGCTTAAATTAAGAAAACACGAATTATAGAGTCTCACTTGCAATTATGCAAGCATTTAATCACTATGGATTAATTTGCAAGGGAATTCAAGTGTTGAAGTGTTTTCTTTTTACCAAACAACAAGTGCCAGGTCTTTCCACCTTGAGTTTTCCACAATGAAACAGCCCTAATTCCGGCCAAAAGTAAGGCTCTGATGTGATTGGCAGTATGTTGATTGGACAAATAAATTTGTTCTCCACGCACCATAATAGTCGGATTGAGGCTTCCAAGCGTATTTTTATAAAGCTCAGCCAGTCTGGCAATAGAATTACTATGATATACATCAAAGAATTCTTGCTTGTTAATCAGATTGATTTCTTCTGAAATCTGATCTAAAAGTTTAGGTTTTTTCATTAATTTCTTTTCTAAATTAATCAAAGCGGTTGCGTAGACCATTACATTGTGCATTTCTATTGTCTTTTTCTCAAGAATTAGCTTCAAAGAATCAAAACCTATTTTTAAATCCTCAGGCGAGGTAAAAATTTCATCAATAGAGTCACTTGGGCTAACAATACTATTTAGACTTGCTTTATTCGTATGGCTATCACACTTCCCAGAAATTGCAAGCTGGTGAACTAAAGCAGAAGACTGAAAAATACTTGCAAGGGCTATAGTTTGTTTTGCTGACTTATTCATTGTATCTAGATTTTATTACACTTCCACCAAGGCATCTTTCTCCATCATAAAAAACTACTGATTGGCCAGGTGTAATAGCTCTTTGAGAGTCTTTAAAGAAAACCTTAATAGTTTGGTTTTCACCAGCTGAAACAGTACAGTCTTGAGAGGCCTGACGGTAACGTATTTTAGCACTGCAGCGCATTGGCATTTCAGGTTCGTCATCAATCCAATGAACGTCATCAGCAACTAATGAATCATGATAAAGTAATTGGTGATCACCTTGAACTGCAACAATTTGATTTGATTCAGTCAATTTGTCTGCTACAAACCAAGGCTCTTGCGAATGACCGTATCCTCCACCTATTTCAAGCCCTTTTCTTTGTCCAATGGTATAGAAAGGAAGTCCATGATGATGTTTTATAAATGACCCATCCTGATCAATGATGTCACCTTTCTCCTTAGGTAGAAAGGTCGTGAGGAACTCTGAAAATGGCCTTTCTCCTATAAAACAGATTCCAGTTGAGTCTTTTTTATCTGCTGTAATAAAATGATTATTTTTTGCAATTTCACGAACCTCTTTTTTATTAATCTCTCCAAGAGGAAATAGACTTTGTGAAAGCTGATCTTGATTAAGCAAATGAAGAAAATAGCTTTGATCTTTATTACCATCAATGCCTGCTTTAAGAAGATATTTTCCATTTTCTTCACTAATTCGTGCATAGTGACCAGTTGCAATTTTAGTCGCTCCAAGATCTTTGGCATAGTCAAGAAATGCTTTAAATTTTATTCTTTGATTGCATAAAACATCAGGATTAGGGGTGCGACCTTTCTTATGTTCTGCAAGAAAATGTTCAAAAACATCTTCCCAATATTCATGTGAAAAATTTACAGTATGAAGTTTAATTCCTAACTCATCAGAAACTTGCTGCGCATCTGCTAAATCTTCAGAAGCACTACAATATTCATCTTCATCATCTTCATCCCAATTTTTCATAAACAAGGCTTCAACATTGTAACCTTGTTTAAGAAGTAAATATGCAGCAACTGAGGAATCAACGCCTCCAGAAAGACCAACTATTACCCTAGATTTACTGCTCATTTGTCTCTATCGTAGGCGCTAACAATCTTTTTAACCAGTTGGTGTCGAACAACATCATTAGCATCAAAGTTACAAAAAGCAATATGATCAATATTTTTGAGTATTTTCAAAGCATCCTTAAGTCCAGATTGACTTGGATTAGGTAAGTCAATTTGAGTGATGTCGCCAGTTATTACCATCTTTGAACCAAAACCCATTCTTGTTAAAAACATCTTCATTTGAGGAATGGTAGTATTTTGCGCCTCATCAAGAATAATGTAAGATTCATTGAGTGTCCTACCACGCATAAATGCTAATGGTGCAACCTCTATTACATTTTTTTCTATTAATTTATTAACCTTTTCGAAACCAATGAATTCATACAGGGCGTCATAGATGGGCCGAAGATAAGGATCAACTTTTTCACTTAAATCACCCGGAAGAAAACCTAACTTTTCACCTGCCTCTACAGCTGGTCTAACTAACACTATCCTCTTTACATTAGAATTTTCAAGTGCCTCGACCGCTCTTGCCACAGCCAAGTAAGTTTTGCCTGTTCCTGCAGGTCCAACAGCAAAAACTGCATCATTTTCTAAAATTGCATTGACGTATTTTTGCTGATTACCACTTCTAATATGAATATGTTTCTTGCTGGTTTTAATCGTAACCGAGGGAGCTTCACCATTTGGACTATTAAGAGATTTAATGCATAAGTCTATATCACTAAAATCAATTGATTTCTTTTCTGAAATCGACAAAAGGTCTTGGAGTACAGATACTGCTTTGGCCGAATTATTTCCCTTGATATTGAAATCAGCACCTTTGTTACTGATAGTAACATTTAGATTGTTTGCAATATTTTCAAGGTTTTTATCAAGACTTCCACAAATGTTTGCAAGCTGTTCTGATCGTTTAATATTTAAAGAAAATTTCATGAATTATATTTTACTGAATTACTTTGAAAACAAATGTTAAGTTGCAAGATTTTGCATGTTAATTGATTTATCATTTAACTCATGAAAAAGTTAACATCATTCTTTAAATTTATACTGCTGATCTCGATTTGCTCTCCATACATTGCTTATGCCTTGGAGAATGACTGTGTTGTGCTTGTGTATCATCGTTTTTCAGATGAAGGACCCAAATCCACAAGTACCTCACCAGATGTCTTTAAAAAACACCTAACTTACTTAAAAGATAACGACTTCTCAGTTCTTCCTCTGAAAACAGTAATTAATAAGTTACAGTCAAAAGAAAGATTGCCTCTAAACTGTGTAAGTTTGACTGCAGATGATGGATTTTTGTCAATTTACAAAGAGGCTTTTCCTTTATTAACTCAGTTCCAATTTCCAATGTCAGTTTTTGTTTCAACTAATGCTATTGACAAAAATTATGAGTCAATGATGACTTGGAGTCAGTTGCGCGATATGGCCCCATTGGTGGATGTATTTAATCACACTGTGAATCATCCTCACTTGGTAAATGTCTCACAGGATATACTTGAGAATGAAATACACTTTGCCCAAGAAAGAATCTCCAAAGAATTGGAGGTGGTGGATAGATATTTTGCCTATCCCTATGGTGAATTTGATTCTGAGACTTATTCATTTCTTGAATCAAACAAATACATTGCATTTGGACAGCAATCAGGTGTTGTAAGTCAAAATAGTGATTTTTTAAATATACCTAGATTTTCTATGTCTGGTCCTTATGCTGAAATGGAAAGTTTTATTCTTAAAGTCAATACAGTGGCCATGCCATTACTGAGTATTAAGCCAAAATCGATGATAATTTCAGAAAGTAATAAACCTGTGCTAGACTTATTTTTTTTAAGGCCACTAACTAAACATGAAAGGAATAATTTTGCATGTTTCGTTTCAGGACAAAATAAAGCTAAATTAGAATGGAGTGGACTGCAGTCTGTTCGTATTTCAGCTCAGGATCCACTAGGAGTTGGAAGGAGTCGATTTAACTGCACTATGCCTTATCAGGAAAAAGGACGATACTATTGGTTCTCAAAATTATGGTTGGGACTTTAAACTAGTTCAGCTGTCAGGGAATTAGCAATTCCTTCTACTATTCTAACTGATACGATTTTCCCAATGAGTTCTTCGCCACCCTCAAAGTGGGCAGTTCTCATATTTTCGGTTCTCCCAGAGAGGGTGTTTCCTTTTTTTGAGAAGCCTTCTACCAGAACTTTTTGAGTGCTGCCAATCATTGATTTTGATATCGCTTCTGTATTGCTATTAAGCCTTTGCTGAACAATAGCAAGTCTCTTCTTTTTAGTTTCGGCACTAACATCATCTGGAAAACTTGAGGCAATAGTGCCAGGCCTTTTAGAATAAATAAAACTGAATGATTTATCAAACCCAATTTCATCGATCAATTTAACGGTGTCATTAAAGTCATTTTCTGTTTCACCAGGAAAGCCAATAATGAAGTCTGAGGAAATAGAAATACCTGGTCGAATTTGCTTTAATTTGCGTATTTTTGATTTATACTCAATGGCAGTATGACCTCGTTTCATTAGTCCTAAGATTTTATCTGAGCCAGCCTGAACTGGAAGGTGAAGATGTGAAACGAGCTCAGGTACTTCAGCATAAGTTTCGATCAGTCTGTCGCTAAATTCGACTGGGTGAGAAGTGGTAAATCTTATCCTTTCAATACCCTCAATTTGAGCAATAATCGAAATTAAAAGGGCCAAATCTGCGACCTCTCCATCATCCATTAGGCCTCTGTAAGAGTTCACATTCTGACCGAGTAGATTAACTTCTTTAACTCCCTGCCCCGCTAATAACTCTACTTCACGAAAAACATCATTAAATGGCCTAGAAATTTCCTCGCCTCGAGTGTAAGGCACTACACAAAAAGTGCAATATTTACTACATCCCTCCATGATCGAAACAAAAGCAGATGCACCGTCACTATGAGGCTCAGGCAGGTGATCAAATTTTTCAATTTCAGGAAATGAGATGTCAACTGTAATCTCATTATCGTTTAATGCCTCATTTAGCATATTTGGAAGTCGATGGAGAGTTTGAGGTCCAAAAATCATATCAACGTAAGGCGCTCTTTTAAGAATGAGGTCACCTTCTTGGGAGGCAACACACCCACCAACACCAATTACTAAATTAGGATTTTTTTCTTTAAGTTTCCTCCAACGTCCCAGCTGATGAAATAATTTATCTTCAGCTTTTTCTCTGATCGAACATGTGTTAATTAATAGTACATCAGCTTCATTGATGTCTTCAGTAAGATCTAGGCCATGAGAAGCCTTAAGAACATCACTCATTTTATTTGAATCATACTCATTCATTTGACACCCAAAGGTGCGGATGTGAAGTTTAGAGATACTCATTTAAGATTTTTGGATATGTAAAGTCTGAGTTGGGTATGCAATCTCGGCGCCATGATCTGCAATGATTTGTGCTATTTCGAGAAGTAATTTGCCTTTAAACTTCTTAAATTGACCCGCATCTGTTAGCGAACTAGATGCCCAGATCACAAAATCAAGGGACGAAGCATTAAACAAGTCAAAATTAACTCTACAAGGTTGCTCATTATCAATATGCTCACTCTTAGCTAACAGTTCTTCGACTTTCTCAATAATACTTTCCATTTGGGCAATATCGTCATAGCGTATGCCTATAACTTCATGAATTTGCCTATTTGTCATTCTTGATGGAGTTTCAATGGGTATGGTTGCAAAGATTGAATTTGGTACGTAAACCGGATTCTTAGTAAAAGTTCTGATTCGTGTCATTCTCCATCCAATTTTTTCAACTACACCCTCAATACTCTTGTCGGTAGTTCTTATCCAGTCTCCAGTCGAAAATGGTTTGTCCATTTGTATCATAAGGCCGCCAAATACGTTAGCCAGCATATCTTTAGCGGCAAATCCGACGACAATACCACCCACGCCTCCAAGTGTTAATATAGATGAAACAGCGTAACCATAAAATTGTGCCACTCCAAGAATAATAGCAAAAACAAAGAGAATTTTAACGAGGCGAGTAAAAAGCCTTATGAGTCTTTATCAACACTCCCTTCACCTTCAAGGAGAAAGCTCTCGACACTCGAAATTAGCCTTAAGATTCCCCAAGTTAAAATAAATACTGGCGCTATCGCAATATAACCAACAATATCATTCAAAGATTGAATTTCAGAGGTTAACTCTTTCAACGAAAAGTAGAGCCATCCATACCAAATTAGCAGTTTGAGTGGGGCTGATATAGCACCAATTAGATAGTCATCTATTTGGCTTTTAGTGCTTGCAGAGTGCTTGGTAATCTGCTTTAAAATCTTACCCAAAATAAAATGAGTAATAACAGTAATTACTAGAAGGACTGCAATCGTTTGAACTGGACTTATGTTGTGGATAAAATCATTCATCAGAGATATTTTAATGGATTAATGGGTTCTTCATATTTTTTCATTTCGAAATAAAAGGGTTTATCGCCAGTAATTGCTATTAACTCCCCTTTTTCAATGGTGTCACCTTCGCTCACAAGTAGCTTCTGATTTTGATTATAAATACTATAAAAACCATAGGCATGCTTGATAATGATCATTTTTCCATAACTAGCCATTCTATCACCACTATAAACGACCTCACCCTTTCTAACAGATCTAACTTCTTGGCCTGGAGCATTATCAAACGTTAATCCATAGTGACCATCTTTTTCAGAATAATTTTTTTGAATTGGAGAATCGACTGGCAAAGACCAGTTCTTTTTTACATTTGATTTATTAGATTTTGATATGCTGACTTGGCTGGAAGATTCAACTGCATTGAAGGACTTCTCTTCAACAACAACCTGACCAGGCTGATTAGTTAAACAACCTGAAAGGCATACAAAAACAACAAGTGTTATTAATTTAGTGTCCATACCATACAAATAAAGCTATCGCTGCAATTAGAAGATATCCGAGCCAATCAATGTATTTATTTAACCATGCATCAGCCATTTTTCCAAACTTTCGAACAACAAAAGATATTAAAAAATACCTAGAGCCTCTAGCAATTAAAGAAAAGACAATAAATGGAAATAGAGACATTGACATCATTCCGGCAGAAATTGTAAAAAGTTTATATGGAATTGGGCTAAAACCTGCAATTAAGATAATATAGATGCCATAAGTTTGGAAGTATATTTGTGCGGTTTCAAATTTTGCTTCATAGCCTAAATTAATTAGTAATGGCATAATAAAGTTTTCCGCTTGAACTCCAATGTAATAACCTAGAACTGCACCCAGGACTGATGCAATAGTGCAAACGAAAGCAAAATAGAAAGCTTTTGATCTATTTCTCAATGACATTGATGCTAACAATAAGTCCTGAAGAGGCAATGGAATAATGATCGACTCAAAAAAACTTATAACTGAAAGCCAAAGAATGGCAAATCGACTTGAAGACCAATCTAAAATCTTGTTATAAATTGAGTGAAAAGGCCTCATAACGAGCTTAATATCTATTTTTTCATCATGGGGAAGCCCAATCGCTCTCTAGATTCATAGTAGGCTTGGGCAACTTTTTGACTCATTGATCTAACTCTTCGAATAAATCTTGCCCTGTCAGTTACACTAATTGCTTTTCTAGAGTCAAGGAGATTAAAAATATGAGAAGCTTTCATTGTTTGCTCATAGGCTGGAAAGGGAAGGTTCTCCTCTATAAGTTTTGAATTCATTGATTCAGCTTCATCAAATTGTCTTAATAATATGCTTGTATCAGCAATTTCAAAATTATATTTTGATTGCTCAACTTCATTTTGATGGAAAACATCACCATAAGTAAGACCATCCGTCCAAACTAAATCATAAACACTATCAACACCCTGAAGGTACATTGCAAGCCTCTCAAGCCCATAAGTAAGCTCCCCAGAGACCGGTTTACAGGTTAGCCCACCAACTTGCTGGAAATAAGTAAATTGACTGACTTCCATTCCATTTAGCCATACTTCCCAGCCAAGACCCCAAGCTCCCAAAGTAGGTGATTCCCAATTATCTTCAACAAACCTAACATCATGCATTTTTAAGTCAATACCTATAGAGGTTAATGAATCCAGATAAAGGTCTTGAATATTGCTTGGTGAAGGTTTTAATAAAACTTGAAATTGATAATAGTGCTGAAGTCGATTAGGGTTTTCTCCATAGCGACCATCTCCAGGTCGCCTGGAAGGCTGAACATAAGCCGCTTTCCATGGTTCTGGTCCAATTGACCTAATAAAGGTAGCAGGATGAAAGGTTCCAGCACCAACTTCCATGTCAAATGGCTGAACAATGGCGCAACCTTTCTCTGCCCAGAAACTTTGTAATTTAAGGATTAAGTTCTGAAATGATTTGGAAGTGTCGAGCCCTAAATTAGACATTTAATTTGAATTGAGAAATAATAAAATTTTACCCCACCAATTTGCCATAGTACCTACATTTGAATTTAGGTTAAAGAATTAAAAAAAATGCGGGAAAAATCCCGCATTTAAGAAAAGCCATGGAATTTTAATATTTATAAGCCTCTGGCTTGAATGGGCCTTCTATCGGAGTATTAATATAATTAGCTTGCTCGTCGGTCAAAACAGTTAGAACGCCACCAAAGCCTCCAACCATTCCTGCTGCTACCTCTTCGTCAAGTTTCTTTGGAAGGAGTTCAACAGTGACATTTGAAGCCTTTTCCTCTTTTGGCAAATCTGCAAATTTCTTCTTATAAAGATGCATTTGAGCAAGCACCTGATTGGCAAAAGATCCATCCATAATTCTTGATGGATGGCCAGTTGCATTGCCTAAGTTCACCAGTCTTCCTTCAGAAAGAAGAATTAAGTAGTCATTATTATCATTTGAGCGATATATGCGGTGAACTTGAGGTTTTACTTCGTCCCATTTCCAATTATCACGCATATATTTTGTATCAATCTCATTATCAAAGTGGCCAATATTGCAGACTACTGAGCCCGCTTTTAAGCATTGAAGCATAGGCGCATCACAAACATTTGTATTGCCAGTGGTTGTGACAATCAAATCGGTGTTAGCCAATAACTCTTTGTTGATGCAATCTATAGAGCCCGTATTGATACCATCAATGTAAGGTGAGACCACTTCAAAGCCATCCATACAGGCCTGAAAAGCACAAATAGGATCTACTTCAGAAATCTTAACAATCATGCCTTCTTGACGAAGCGACATTGCTGAACCTTTACCAACATCTCCATAACCAATAAGAAGTGCTTTCTTGCCAGACATCAGCATATCTGTTCCACGTTTTATGGCGTCGTTTAAAGAATGACGGCATCCATATTTGTTATCATTTTTTGCTTTAGTGACAGCATCATTTACATTAATTGCAGGAACTTTAAGCTCACCATTTTCAATCATTTCTAAAAGACGATGAACTCCAGTAGTTGTTTCTTCACTGATGCCATGAATTTTGTCAAGCATTTCAGGATATTTTTCATGGACCATTCCAGTTAAATCACCACCATCATCAAGAATCATGTTTGCATCCCATGGCTTGCCGTTATGAAGAATGGTTTGTTCAATGCACCATAAAAATTCCTCTTCAGTTTCTCCTTTCCAAGCAAATACAGGAATATTTCTTGCAGCCATAGCTGAAGCTGCATGATCTTGTGTTGAAAAAATATTGCATGATGACCAGCGAATTTCTGCTCCAAGGTCAATCAATGTCTCCATAAGGACAGCAGTTTGAATCGTCATATGTATACAGCCCATAATTCTTGCACCTTTTAATGGTTGCTCTTTGCTGTACTTTTCTCTCAGTGCCATTAATGCAGGCATTTCAGCTTCGGCTAGCTCTATTTCTTTGCGGCCAAAATCAGCGAGGTTAATGTCAGCTACTTTGTAATCAGAGCTTAGGCTATCTAAATCAAGGTCTGAAACCTTAAAATCTTTGCTATTTACTGTTGAATTACTCATTTAATTTCCTTGTTAGTTGAAAAAAAATGAGCGTCGTTTTGATTGCCAAGCCTGATTGAGAATATTTCTCATTGCAACGCTCCTTGGCAGGATGGTGATTATACCAAAAACAAAATTAAAAGAAACTATTTTAGTAGTTCAGCTCTATTTGTTTTTTCCCAGCTTATTGATTCTTCAGTNCTACCAAAGTGACCATAACTAGCNGTTTGTTGATATATAGGTCGCTTTAAATCAAGCATTGCAATTAAACCTTTTGGACGAAGATCAAAGTNCTCTCTAATCAAAGCTTCAATTTCGTGATTAGGNAACTCNCCTGTTCCGAAAGTATCTACACTAATGCTAGTCGGTTCAGCAACACCAATGGCATATGAAACTTGAATTTCACAACGTTTAGCAATTCCAGCAGCGACAATATTTTTCGCAACATATCGAGTTGCGTATGCAGCACTCCGATCTACTTTAGAAGGGTCTTTTCCAGAAAATGCNCCNCCTCCATGTCTTGCCATACCCCCATAAGTATCCACTATAATTTTTCTGCCGGTAAGCCCAGCATCGCCTACCGGGCCTCCAATCTCAAAATTACCGGTTGGATTAATGTGATACTGAGTTTCNTTGGTAAGCCACTTTTCTGGAAGGATAGGCTTAATAATATTTTCTAAAACACTCTCTCGAAGATCNTTTAATGAAATATCNCCATCATGTTGAGTTGAAAGAACAACGGCATCAATGCCAACAATTTGATTTCCTTCATAAATACAGGAGACTTGTGATTTTGCATCTGGACGAAGCCATGGTATTGAGCCATTTAGCATCAAATCTGCTTGCTGTTTTACAAGTTGATGCGATAGCATTATTGGCGCTGGCATGAGTTCTTCAGTAGAATTTTCTGCGTAGCCAAACATTAATCCCTGATCACCAGCACCTTGCTCATGATTTTCACTCTCAGTAACACCCATAGAAATATCTTGAGATTGTCTTCCAAGGAGGTTAGTTATTGAGCAGGTTGCACCATTAAAGCCATATTCCTCTTTATCATATCCAATCCCAAGAATAGTCCTTCTAACAATGGCTTCATAGTCTATTTCAGCCGCAGTTGTTATTTCTCCTGCTAGAACAACTTGGTTGTCCTTAACTAAAGTTTCAACTGCAACTCTAGAGTTTGGATCTTGCTCAAGTGCAGCATCAAGAATAGCGTCAGAAATTTGGTCACAAACTTTATCAGGGTGCCCTGCGGAGACAGACTCAGATGTAAAAATCATAATAAAATCCTTTAAAATTGAATTAAAAGCTAAAGGAAAATTTTGAATAAAAATGATCAGCTTTAGCTTGTTTTAGCCGTATATACGACAACGCTAGCAATCGGTGCAAATCAGCGATAAATTGATTATAGTCTGATGAGTTTTAAAGTAAAGCCTATTCGAGACTAATTTTTAAAGATATTGCGCTGAGAAATGGAGTGATAATCAGACTAACTACTAGAAAAAAACCTAAAAAATACAGTTGACCATCAATCATTTGGTTTGATTGGGATTGTGAGATTGCACTGGTTGCAAAAATCAAAATTGGTATGTAAAGAGGAAGTATCAATAAAGATAAAAGCATTCCAGAATTTTTAATACCAACTACAAGAGAAGCTCCTACAGATCCAATCAGGCTTAAACAGGGCGTTGCAATAATCAAAGTCAAAAGTAAGATAATGATACTGTCAAAATCAAGAAATAATGCCATACCAAGAAAGGGAGATAATAAAATAATTGGAAGTCCAGAAAGCATCCAGTGAGCTATAGTTTTAGCCAATAGAATGAGNGATAGTGAGTGATGAGAAATAATCATCTGTTCGAGAACTCCATTATCAAAGTCATAATGGAATATTGTGTTTAACGAAAGAAGAACGGATAGCATTGTGATTACCCAAATAATTCCTGGGGCCATTCTTGATAAAGTTTCAGATTCAGGGCTTATTGCTATAGGAAATAATGAAATAGAGATAACAAAAAACATAAGCGGATTAAGAAAACTAGATGGGTTTCTAAACGCCATTTTTAAGTCTCTTGATATGGTTTTAAGGAAGATATTCATAGTGAAATCTCTTTAAGATTTTTAATGCTACAATCTTGATGAGTGGTCAAAATACACATGCCACCATTAGTGCAATGATCCTCAATTCTTTTTTCAAAAATCTTAATTGCCTTTGAATCGAGTGCAGAAAAGGGCTCATCTAATAACCACACTTTTGACTGAGTAATAAACAGCAAAGATAGGGCAATTCTTTTTTTCTGACCAGCGGAGAGAGTGCCAACAAGATCATTCTCATATTTCTCTAGACCGACATGTTGGAGGGCCATTGTGTAATTATGTTTTAAGTCATTAGTTCCAAGAAGTGAACTGTATTTTAAGTTTTCAACGCAGCTTAATTCTGGGCTTAAAGAAGATAAATGACCAAGATAAAGAAAGTCAAGTTTATACTCCTCACTCTTAACATTAAGAGAGTCGTATGCTATCTCACCAGACTCGAAGGAGCTAAGTCCTGCAATAATTCTAAGTAGCGAAGTTTTTCCAGAACCATTTGGCCCAGAAACCTTTAAAACCTCACCAGAATTTATTTCAAATGATAAATTTTCAAATAGAAGGTTGTAACCTTTTTGACAGCTTAATTTGTTCACTTTAAGTTTCGACATCTGTCTATTTTAGTTGATACCCCAAATCAACAAGGGTTAATCTTTTAAGCTGAATCTATGAATAGAGGGTCTAATTAGCCAGCAAGCCCTCAAGACCAGATTTATCAATTTCTACCAGGGTATTTCCATCAAATATTAATCGCAAACGGTATTGAATCTTAGTTTTACCTTCTATTGATGAGTGATTAATATAGTCCCACTGGTACTGATGGAACGGGTCAATAATACTGGGCGAGCCTATTAGATTCATAACTATCTCTTTGGTCATCCCAATTTGAAGAAGATCCACATCACTCATTTCAAGGACTGATCCCTGCATAATTGTAGGTTTATAAACCTCGATTGAAGGTAATTTTGGTTTTGCCCAGCTAGGTAAAGAGAGTTTAGGCATTTTTGGCAGCTCGGGCATAGAGAACTTTGGCATTTTTGGAAGTTCAGGGGTCTTTGGAAGGCTGGTGGAACATCCAGTGAGTAGCGCAGCGACAAGCAAAATAAAAGTTAATCTATTCATCTAATATTAAACATATAAAATATATATTGGATTTTACCTTAAGGATTTTTTAATGGATGCTGAAGATTTAAAAAGTGCTGGTTTAAAAGTCACCTTACCAAGGCTTAAAATTTTAGAGGTTCTCGAGAGCTCTCCAAGCCATCATCTAAGTGCTGAGGATATTTATAGAGTGCTTATTGAGCAACATGAGGAAGTTGGTGTTGCAACAATTTATCGCGTTCTATCGCAGTTTGAAGAGTCAGGTATAGTGCATAAATTAAACTTTGAAAATAATCAAGCAGTCTATGAGTTGTGTGGGGCTGATCACCATGATCACTTGGTTTGTGTTAAATGTAATAAGATCATTGAATTTCAAGATGATGTTATTGAAAAGCATCAAATTCAAATTGCAGATAAACATGGATTTGAGTTGACCGACCACTCTTTGTATCTCTATGGCCTCTGCAAGGATTGTCATTGATCTTACTTTTGAGTCTATAGCTAATGGATGATTTTATATATCGAGCAATAATTGCTTCGATTGGTGTTTCATTAATTGCCGGTTCACTTGGGTGCTTTGTTATTTGGAAACGTCTTTCCTATTTCTCAGATTCAATTTCGCATAGCGCTCTTTTGGGGGTTGCGCTTGGCCTTGCTACCGGACTTGGTATTAATTTAGGATTAGTTATTGTTGGGGGTTTGTTTGCAGTTTTGATTGTGGTGCTTCAGCAAAAAGAGTTCTGGTCGAGTGACGCAGTTCTTGGAATTTTTTCACACTTATCACTTTCGCTAGGGATAGTTGTTCTTGGAATTATTGGAAATCAAAATACGGATTATTTCGCCTATCTCTTTGGTGATATTCTATCCATTACTTCAAAAGACCTCTATTGGATTTTTTCAGTATTAATAGTAGTAGTAACAATTTTAGTTTTCAATTGGAAAAAGTTATTATTGCTGACTCTTAATGAAGAGCTCGCCAAGGCTGAGGGCATAAATAAATTATATTATGATCTTCTTTTTATGTTTTTGATTGCCTTAGCAGTTTCGGTATCAGTGCAAATTGTAGGGGTTCTTCTCATAACCTCTCTTCTGATTATCCCACCCGCAATTTCAAGGGTCATTTCAAATTCTCCAGTTATGATGATTCTTGCGTCTATGATAGTGTCAATATTTTCGGTGCTTTTGGGTCTTTATCTATCAATTGATTTTGATTTGGCAACTGGGCCAACAATAGTAATTACGCTGGGTGCTTTATTTTTTATTGCACAATTTTTACCAAAAAAAGTTTAAAGAGTTGCGTTGAGCTCTGTCAGCTGATTCGTCTGCTGTTCTAGAATTAAGGGATCAATTATTGACTCTAATTCACCTTCCATAACTTCATTGAGTTTGTAGAGAGTAAGATTGATACGATGATCTGTAACCCTGCCCTGAGGGTAGTTATACGTTCGAATCCTTTGAGACCTGTCGCCACTTCCAACTAATTCTTTCCTCTGGGAGGCTTGCTCTTGTTGTTGCTCCCTTTGTTGCGCATCTAAAATTCTTGATGCAAGAACTGATAGCGCTTGAGCTTTGTTTTTGTGTTGTGATCTTCCATCTTGACATTCAACAACTGTTCCAGTTGGTATATGGGTAACCCTTACTGCTGAATCCGTTTTATTTACATGCTGGCCACCAGCACCTGAAGCTCTGAAAGTATCCACTCTGACATCGTTCATATTTATATCAACCTCTTCAATATCAGATACCTCTGGCATCACTGCAACAGTGCATGCTGAAGTATGCACTCTTCCTTGGGACTCTGTTTCTGGGACTCTTTGAACCCGGTGAGCACCCGATTCAAACTTTAACTTTGAGTAAACATTTACCCCACTTATTTTGGCAATTATTTCTTTAAATCCGCCATGTTCGCCAGCACTTGAACTTAAAATTTCAAGCTGCCATTTAGATTTTTCAACATATCGGGTGTACATTCTATAAAGATCACCTGAGAAGATACTAGCCTCATCACCACCCGTTCCAGCTCTAATTTCAATAATAATATTTCTAGAGTCGTTTGGATCTTTAGGCAGAAGAGCTTTTTTAAGATCAAGCTCCAGCTGCTGCAAAACCTCTTGTCCAGATAAAATCTCCTCCTGTGCCATTTCTTTAATCTCTTCGTCTGGCTCATTTAACAACTTTTCTGCATTTTCGATATTCTCAGCAGTTGATAGGTACTCTTTGTATTTATCGTTTACTGGTGATAACTGTGAATGCTCAATAGAAAGCTCCCTAAACTTGTTTTGATCAGCGGCGATTGATTGATCTGAAAGGAGCGCATTGATTTCTTCAAGGCGCATGGATAATTGCTCTAACTTAGAAAGTATAGATTGATTCATTAACTTTCAATTTTCGAGTGTTTATTAGAATCTTTATCGACTAAAACTTGAGAGTTGGATTGAGACCTGGAAGGCTTCTTAAACTTTTCTAAAGATTGGTGAAGCAACTTATTGGTAAGTTTATCGGCAAGTTCTTCGACAACAAGCTCTGGACTGGAGCCAGATTGAAGTTTTCTAATAGCAATTTGCAGAAGTTCATCTTTAAGTAAATTAGCCTGTCTTCTATAATTTTTAATAACCTCTTCGTTAGGAATATTGTTAATCCAATTAATGAATTCAATGCTACTAAGTTTTATTATTTTTTCAGCATCAACTTTTTCTTTAAGTCTCTCTTCTAGATTGCTGTTGGCAATTTGCTGTAAATCATCAACAGTATAGAGAAAGACATCTTCAAGTTGATTAACCTCAGGCTCAATATCTCTTGGAATTGCAAGATCTATAAGGAGCATAGGCTGATGTTTTCTTTGAAGTAAAACTGTCTCAATTAAACCTTTTCCTATTATCGGAATAGGTGCAGCAGTGGATGAGATTACTATATCAGCGCGATGAAGATTTTCTGATAAGCCTTTTAAAGCAATTGCTTCGGCATTATGCTTAATCGCAATAGGCTGAGCATTTTCAAGCGTTCTATTAGCAAAAATCATATCCTTAACGCCTCTTTTGCTGAGATGCTGTGCGCTTAATTCAATCATTTCGCCTGCGCCAATTAAAAGCACAGTTTGATTTTCCAGATTGGTAAAGATTTTTTCACTGAGCTTAACCGCACAATAAGCTACAGAAATAGGAGATGAGCCAATATCAGTATCTGTCCTTACTTTCTTAGCAGTTTTAAATACATGCTGAAATAGCTTTTCAAGTATTTTATCTAAGGCACCTTGATTTTTTGAAACCTGATATGCCTCTTTGAGTTGACCTAATATTTGTGGCTCACCAAGAACTAATGACTCGAGACCACAAGCTACTTTAGAGATATGGTCTACTGCTTCGCTAGATTCAAAAAAAGAGACATATTCAATTAGTGATAAATGGTCGATAGCATGAGTAGAGGCTAAAAATTTCAAAAGGATGTCATGGATATTTTTTGAGTTATGAGAAACATAAATCTCAGATCTGTTGCAAGTTGAAAATATAACGCAAGCCTTAATACCATTAATTGATAATAAATTTGAAATGGCTGTTGGCAATTCGCTTGAGGCAAAGGCAACTTTCTCCCTAATTTCAACTGGAGCCAATTGATGACTAATACTTAGTACCGCAATATTTGACATTGAGCAGGGCATAAAAAATTTATCGATTGATTATACCTTTCATTTCATTACTGTTCCAATTTCTACTTTAACTTTACACTTCTAGTTCTATATAAACAATCTACCTTGGTATCGATTGGTCTAAAATATAAATCATAATCTAACTAATTAAATACTTCGTATGATAGAAGAGGATAGATTGATTGGTGGTGAGAATCAATCAAATGAAGATCTAAAGGCTGCCTCAGTTAGACCTAATTCTTTCGCCGATTACATTGGGCAAGAAGACGTCAAATCTCAAATGACTCTGTTCATTAAGGCTGCAAGATCTCGAGAAGATGTCCTTGATCATTGCCTCATTTATGGGCCTCCTGGGCTTGGCAAGACCACCTTGGCGAATGTAATAGCTAACCAAATGAATGCTGGAATTAAACAGACCTCTGGGCCTGTATTGGAGCGATCTGGAGACTTAGCTGCGATTCTAACCAAGCTTGAACCTTACGACATTCTATTTATCGATGAAATTCACAGGCTCAATCCAGTAGTTGAGGAAATTTTGTATCCTGCGCTTGAGGACTTTAAGTTAGATATTCTGGTAGGTGAGGGAGTTGCTGCGCATTCAGTTCAGCTTGAATTGCCTCCGTTTACTCTAATTGGAGCTACCACAAGAGCTGGAATGCTCACATCTCCTCTGAGGGATAGATTTGGAATTGTCCATAGGCTAGCTTTTTACAATCTCAAAGAGCTTCAAGAAATTATTGAAAGGTCAGCATCCATTTTAAAAATAGAGATAGAGAGTCTTGGTTCCGAGGAAATAGCAAAAAGATCAAGAGGAACCCCAAGAATTGCCAATCGTCTTTTAAGACGAGTGCGTGATTTTGCAGACGTTAAGACTAAAGGCATTATTAATGTTGAGATTGCAAAAGAGGCTCTTGAGGCCTTGAAGGTTGATGAGGCTGGACTTGAGCAACTTGACAGAGATTATTTAAGCTTGATTATTCAAAAATTTTCTGCGGGTCCTGTTGGTCTAGATACTCTAGCAACAGCTCTAGGGGAAGAAAGAACCACTTTGGAAGACATGATTGAGCCATATCTTCTTCAGCAAGGATTTATTATGAGGACGCCCAGAGGT
>JGI20151J14362_10000848_pt1 | contig 22445 bp, 20 predicted proteins | sample COG_01_FD_14362 | JGI IMG/M metagenome (IMG submission 14362)
GCCCAATATGTTTTTGAAATGACTCTGTCTCGAAGCATCTTGTTTAATCTCTCTAGTGCTTTTGAAGTTCTTGCAAAAATAATAATCCCAGAGGTGGGTCTATCTAATCTGTGAACTACACCTAAAAAAACTTCACCTGGTTTATTATATTTTTCTTTGATATACTCTTTTACAACATCACTTAAAGGTTTGTCTCCGGTTTTATCACCTTGAACAATATCTCCTGATTTTTTATTGACTATCACTAAGTGATTGTCTTCAAAAAGAACCTCTAAATTATCTTTATTAGAATACATTATTAGTTGAAATTATCAGCAACATCATCATTCACTGTTGCTATGAACTCTAAAAATTCATCTTTACCTAGGCCGGTTGATGACGAAGTAATAAAGGAGGTAGGGAGTGTTTCCCAACTGGTAAGTAATTTTTTCTTGTAGGAAATAATTTGTTTGTTCAGTTTAGAACTTCCTAATTTATCTGCTTTTGTAAAAACTATGCAAAAAGGTATCTGATTTTCACCTAAAAACTGCATAAATTCAAGATCAATTTTTTGAGGATCATGTCTAGAATCTATTAAAACAAATGTACAAACCAACTGCTGTCTTTCTTTGAAGTAATTTTCAATAAAGTATTGAAAAATTGTTCGTTTTTTTTTTGAAATTTTGGCGTATCCGTATCCAGGTAAATCTACTAAAAACCAGTTGTCATTTATTTTAAAATGATTAATAAGTTGAGTTTTTCCTGGTTTTCCAGATGTTTTTGCTAGGTCCTTTCGCCCCATTAACATGTTAATTAATGAAGATTTACCAACATTAGATCTTCCAATAAAAGCATATTCTGGAATCCTGTCTTTTGGAGCCTTTGTAACATTACTGTTACTCATTACAAACTCTGCAGATTTAATTTTCATGAATTAGATGTTTCTAGAACTAAACCAAGATTCTAGAATTTGATTAAATTCCTTAGGCTTTTCCATCATGGCTGCATGTCCACACTTATCAATCCAAAATAAATCAGAATTAGGTAATAGTTTGTGGAAATCATTAGCAACATCAGGTGGTGTCACTGAATCCTGTTTCCCCCAAATTAAGCAAGTGGGTTGCTTCATGTTTGGTAAATCATCAGCCATATTGTGCCTGATTGCACTTTTTGCAATAGTTAATGTTTTTAAAACCGTAATACGATTATTAACGATCCCATATACTTCATCTACAAGCTCTTTGCTGGCAATAGCTGGATCATAAAAAACATCTCTAGTTTTTTGTTCAATATATTCGTAATTACCTCTTTTAGGATAGGTATCTCCCATGGCCTTTTCATAAAGACCAGAGCTTCCAGTTAGAACTAATGAATGAACATCTTCAGGATAATGTTTTGTGTAGTATAGTGCTATATGTCCTCCCAAAGAATTACCAAGTAAGGTAACTTTTTCTAACCCTTTAAATTTTATGAATTCGTGAATAAACTTGGCTAGGTGTTTTACATTAGTTTTTAGTAATGGTAATGTATATAAAGGAAGTTCTGGGATTAAAACTCGATACCCTTTTTTTGAAAAATACTGAAAAGTTTCGTCAAAATTACTTAGTGCCCCCATTAGTCCGTGGAGAATAATTAAAGATCTCCCTTCTCCAGCTTCTGCGTATGTAAATTCCCCTTCAGTTTTTAAGCTTTCAGTCATTATTTCTTGATTAGGCTAATTACAAATGTAGTTCTTTTTTATGACAAATACGATGAATTGATTATGCACTAAGAATTAGTTTTAGGCTTTTAGGCTACTAAAAATAAGACCTTTCACAATACTTATTAACAATGTGGTAAAAAGTGGTAAAAAGTGGTAAATAATTTTTATTTTTGAATCCAAGAGGTAAAATTAGTTCCATTGATAAATTTAATAGGTACATATGAGTGTAAGGTTGATGCTAAAGGAAGGTTGATGATTTCATCAGCTTTTAAAAAGCAATTGTCTCCTATTTTGCAAGAGGGTTTTGTTGTAAAACGAGCTGTTTTTCAACCTTGCCTTGAATTGTATCCTATGCAAGAGTGGAATAAGGTCATGCTTAAGATTAATAGTTTAAATCGTTTTATTAAGAAAAACAACGATTTCATCAGAAGATTTACTGCGGGAGTAAAAGAAGTTGAGTTAGATTCTTCAGGAAGATTATTGATTCCAAAAGACTTGTGTCATTTTGCTGGAATAAAGAAGCAGATAGTTTTGTCTTCGGCAATAAATATAATTGAGATTTGGGATAAAGATAGTTATGAAAAATCTATAGACGATACAGCCATGGATTTTGCTTCATTAACGGAGGAGGTAATGGGTAATTCTGATGATAATGGAGTATCATAATTCAGTACTGTTAACTGAAAGTATAGACGCACTGTCAATAAAGAAAGATGGTGTTTATGTAGACGTTACATTTGGAGGTGGAGGTCATTCAAGAGAGATATTAAAACGCCTAGGTAGTAATGGAATGTTGCTTGCTTTTGATCAAGACCCGGATGCAATAAGAAATAAAATTGAAGACAGTCGATTTATTTTAATAGAAGAAAATTTCAGGTATATAAGTAGGTTTTTAAAATTTTATGGAATAAAAAAAGTTGATGGTGTTTTAGCTGATTTAGGAGTGTCATCTCATCAATTTGATGAGGCAGAAAGAGGGTTTTCTATACGTTTTGACGGAGAATTAGATATGAGGATGAATCAGAGCTCCAAGAATTCAGCAAAGAAAATTATCAATACCTATCCAGAAGAAAAGCTTGCAGATATTCTGTTTATGTATGGTGAGTTAAGAAATGCTAGATCGATTGCTAAAACTATTGTAGAGGAAAGAGAAATTAAAAAAATAGATACAAGTTTCCAGTTTAGAAGTGTTCTTCAAAGATATTTACCCAAGGCTAAGGAGCATAAAATATTAGCTCAAATTTTTCAAGCTATTAGAATTGAAGTAAATGAAGAATTAGATGTATTAAAAGAGTTTTTAATACAGACACCTACTTTATTAAAACCTGAGGGCAGATTGAGCGTCATCTCTTATCATTCGTTAGAAGATAGGCTTGTGAAAAGATTTATAAGAACAGGGTTGTTTTCTGGTGAGCCAGAAAAAGATTTCTTTGGAAATATAGATGTTCCTTTAATGAAGGTTGGAAAATTAATTGTTCCAGAGAAAAGTGAGATATATAGTAATAATAGGGCAAGGAGTGCAAAGCTAAGAGTAGCTAAATTAAAAACATAATGTCTAAGGTAAAAAAAAACATATATGATGTTTTGAGAGGAGGTTTTTTAATTAATGAATCTTCCTTTAAAAATTGGAGAATGATTTTTTTTATTGTGGTTCTTCTTTTAATCATGATTTCTAGCGCACATAGTTCTGATAAGAAGGTGTTGGAGATTTCAGAATTAAATAAGTTAAAAAGAGAGTTAAGAGCCATATATATAGATACTCAAACAACATTAATGCGAATGAAAATGGAGTCTAACATTCGTCAGAGAGCAAAAATGACGGGATTGCAACCCTCTAAAACTCCGCCAAAAAGAATAAAAGTCATTAACAACGAATAAAATAATTCACCTTGAGAGATCATCAAAAAAGCATACTAACAAAATTCTACATTGTAGCTGCTTTTATGACGCTTCTTTTTTCCTTGATAATTTTTAGAGTCATAGATATTCAATATCTCCAGGGTAATAAGTATAGGAAAATTTCAAAAGATCTTACCAGAAAGCCATTTGCTATTGAGGCTAATAAAGGAAATGTATATGCTTCAGACGGAAATCTATTAGCAACATCAATGTCAAAATTTACAATTAGAATGGATGTCATGTCTGTTGATGTAAAAATCTTTGATAGAGACGTGGTAAAGCTCTCTAGAAACTTGGCAAATTTTTTAGGAAAGTCTCCTAAGTTTTTTGAGAAAAAACTAAGAAATGCTCGAAAATCAAAGAACAGATATATACTTATTGCAAAAGATATTGGATATAATGATTACATGAAAATGAAGCAGTTTCCCATATTTAAACTTGGAGTTTATAAAGGTGGCTTTATAGCAGAGCATAAAACGGTGAGAGCACATCCAATTGGCAAAATAGCTGAAAGAACTATAGGATATCATGATAATAGAGGGGATGCAGGGATTGAAGGAGCTTTTGTTGATTATTTAAAAGGAGAGGACGGCCTTAGATGGAAACAAAAAATTGCTAAAGGGCAATGGAAGCCAATAAACGATGTAAATGAAAAAGAACCAGTTCAAGGGTATGATGTAGTAACTACTCTAGATGTAAATATTCAAGATATTACTCATCATGCATTACTTCGTCAATTAGAATATTTTGAAGCCGATCACGGATGTGCTGTAGTAATGGAGACTGCAACAGGTGAAATCAAAGCAATTTCAAATTTAGGGAGAACTTCAGCAGGAAAATATTATGAAAAAAGAAACTATGCAGTTTGGGAAGCTCATGAGCCAGGATCAACATTTAAATTAGCTAGTTTAATGGCTGCTTTAGATGATAAAATGATAGACACCTCTACTGTTGTAGATACAGAAAAAGGACGGATTTTTATTCATGGTAAAAGAGTAGAAGATTCCCAAAGAGGAGGCTATGGAGAAATATCAGCAGCTAGAGTGTTTGAAGTATCCTCAAATGTTGGAATAGTTAAACTAATTCGTGAACATTATGATGATAAACCAGAAAAATTTCTAGATCATTTAAAAGATTATGGACTTACCAATAAAATTGGATTACCAATAAAAGGTGAAGGAAAACCAATTGTTTATTATCCAGGTAAGCCGGGATGGAATAAAATAAGCTTAGAGTGGATGTCATGGGGCTATAGTATTGCTGTGACCCCACTTCAGACGTTAATGCTTTACAACGCTGTTGCTAATAATGGTGAAATGGTAAAGCCAAGGTTTATAAAAGAGTTGAGAAAAGAAAACAGAATTAAAAAATCTTTTCAAAAAGAGGTTGTAAATCCACAAATTGCAACTCCAGAAACTATAAAAAAATTAAAAAAAGTCCTAGAAAATGTTGTTGAAAAAGGAACAGCAAATAATATATATTCTTCCAATTTTTCTATGGCTGGAAAAACAGGTACTGCAAAAAAATATGTTGGTAGACATGTAAATAAAAAGGGAGATACTATTGCTGGAGGATATTCAAATAGGAGATATGTAGCTTCATTTGCAGGTTTCTTTCCTGCAGATCTTCCAAAATATTCATGTATTGTAGTTATTCATGACCCTTTGAAGAAAAAAGGGTATTACGGAGCTACAGTAGCTGCCCCTGTTTTTAAAGAAATTGCACAAAAAATATATACAACTACTTCAGTGGATGATGATCTTGTAAAAGAAAAGTTTTCCTCTCAAAAAATTGGCGATCAATATTCAAGCTTTTACACTAAAATAAAAAATACAGAAACCATTCCAAATGTAATAGGAATGCCAGCTATGGATGCAGTTTCATTACTGGAAAATGTTGGATTAAATGTTAAAATCAAAGGAATCGGAAAAGTAAAAAAACAATCTATTAAAAAAGGAACTCTCATAAAAAAGGGAGCAACTATAATTTTAAATCTGTCTTAGTTGAAAATATTAAAAGACATATTATATAAGGTTTCTGTAAACGCTGTTTATGGAGATACCAATGTGAAGGTAGCTCAAGTTGATTTTGATTCAAGAAAAGTTGTAAAAGATTCCTTATTTGTTGCTCAAAAAGGCACTTCCGTTGATGGTCATTTATATATAGATAAGGCAATTAGCTTAGGAGCTACAACAATTATTTGTGAAGAACTACCAATTCGCTTAGAAGCAAATATTACTTTTATTCAAGTAGAAGATTCCAGTAAAACGTTAGCAATTATTGCCTCAAATTTCTATGATAATCCGTCTTCAAAATTAAAGTTGATAGGCGTTACAGGAACTAACGGTAAAACAACAGTAGCTTCATTATTATATCAATTGTTAAAAAAATCGGGATATAAAACAGGATTGCTATCTACTGTTCAAATTTTAGTAGATACAACTGTCTTTAATGCAACTCATACAACACCAGATTCTGTAACTATAAATTCCTACTTACATCAAATGGTTTTGTTAGGAGTAGATTACTGTTTTATGGAGGTTAGTTCTCACGGGATTCATCAAAAAAGAACAGAGGGTCTAGAGTTTGCGGGTGGAATTTTTACTAATCTATCACATGATCATTTAGATTACCATGTTTCTTTTGCATCCTACAGAGATGTTAAAAAATCATTCTTTGATTCACTACCAAAAACAGCATTTGCCCTTACCAATTTAGATGATAAAAATGGTAACATAATGCTGCAAAATACAAAAGCTAGAAAAAGAACTTATGCGCTAAAAACATTGGCAGATTATAAGGCGAAAATTATTGAAAAAAGTTTTTCAGGGACATTAATTTCTATAAATGATACAGAATTTTGGACAAAGTTAATTGGAAATTTTAATGCCTATAATTTAGCAGCTATCATTGGGGTGGCTTATGAATTAGGCTTAGAAAAACTAGAGATTTTAACAATTATTAGTCAGTTAGAAAGTGTTAGTGGACGATTTGAACATCTTGTTTCAGATAATGGAGTTATTGCTATTGTAGATTACGCACACACACCAGACGCGCTAAAAAATGTACTTGAAACTATCAATAATATCAGAACAAACAACGAAAAGCTAATTACAGTTATTGGTTGTGGAGGAGACAGAGATAAGACAAAAAGACCAAAGATGGCTCATATTGCCTCTCAATTAAGTACCCAGGCAATTTTTACTTCAGATAATCCAAGAACAGAAAATCCAGAGACAATTTTGGAAGAGATGGAAGAAGGAGTATCTGCAGAAAATTTAAAAAAAATAATAACCATATCAGATCGAAGACAAGCCATTAAAACAGCTTGTAAATTTTCAGAAACTGGTGATATTTTATTAATAGCTGGAAAAGGCCATGAAAACTATCAAGAGATAAGTGGAGAACGCTTTCATTTTGATGATTTAGTAGAAGTAAAAAAATATTTTAACCTTTTAAAAAAATAGGATGCTGTATTATTTATTTGATTATTTGGAATCTCATTTTAATTTCCCTGGAGCAGGGTTATTTCAGTTTATTACATTCAGAGCTGCAGCTGCTTTTATTTTAGCCTTATCGGTGTCTTCTATATATGGTAAAAGAATCATTAATTTTTTAAGAACACAGCAGGTAGGAGAAAGTATCAGAGACCTGGGTCTTGAGGGGCAAATTCAAAAAGCAGGAACTCCAACAATGGGCGGTATTATCATTATTTTTTCTACACTAATTCCTGTGTTATTATTAACCAAATTAGACAATATTTATATCATCATCCTGCTTATAACAACAGTTTGGATGGGTTTAATTGGTTTTTTAGATGATTATATCAAAGTATTTAAAAAAGACAAAGAAGGATTACATGGAAAATTTAAAATTTTAGGTCAAGTAGGGTTGGGTTTAATAGTTGGTTCTATGCTTTATTTTAATGACAATGTAACAATTAAAGAAGAGTTGCCATTAGTACAACAAGTAGTACAACAAAATGGTAAAACTCAGGTTTTTGGACAAGCGCATAAGTCAACAAAAACAACTGTTCCATTTTTTAAAAACAATGAATTAGATTATTCTGACTTCTTGAGTTTTTTAGGTGAAGGATATGAAAAGTATGGTTGGTTAGTATTTATTTTCATTACAATTTTCATTATAACAGCTGTTTCTAATGGTGCAAATCTTACAGATGGTATAGATGGTTTAGCAACTGGCTCTTCAGCTATTATAGTGGTTGTTTTGGGGCTTTTTGCTTGGGTGTCAGGAAATATTATTTTTTCAGATTATTTAGATGTCATGTATATCCCAAATTCTGGAGAAATGACAGTATACATCTTAGCTTTTGCAGGAGCTTTGATAGGTTTTCTGTGGTACAACACCTATCCAGCACAAGTTTTTATGGGAGATACAGGTAGTTTAACAATTGGAGGTATAATAGCAGTGATCGCTATTTCAATTCGTAAAGAATTATTGTTGCCAATTCTTGCAGGTATTTTTTTAGTAGAAAATTTATCTGTAATACTTCAGGTTTCCTATTTCAAATACACAAGAAAAAAATATGGTGAAGGAAGACGAATCTTTAAGATGTCGCCTCTACATCATCATTATCAAAAGTCTGGATATCATGAGAGTAAAATAGTAGTCCGTTTTTGGATTATAGGAATTCTTTTGGCGGTTTTTACCATTGTAACATTAAAATTAAGATAGTATTCAAACCCTAAAATTAGGAGTTTATAAATAATGAAAAGATTAGTCATACTTGGTGGAGGAGAAAGTGGAGTTGGAGCCGCCATACTGGGAAAACAAAAAGAGTTTGATGTTTTTCTTTCAGACATAGGAAGTATTTCAGAAAAATATAAAAAAGTTCTTTCACATCATAAAATAAGTTTTGAGGAGGGTCATCATACAAACTCATTGATTTTAAATGCTGATTTAGTGGTTAAAAGCCCAGGCATTCCAGAAAAAGCTGCAGTAGTTTCATTACTCCTTAAAAAAAGGATTCCAGTAATTTCTGAAATTGAATTTGCCTCTCAATTTACAAAGGCAACAATTGTAGGAATAACCGGATCAAATGGAAAAACAACAACTACCCTCATCACACATCATATGCTTACATCAGCAAATTTGCGTGTAGGAGTTGCTGGAAATATTGGAGATAGTTTCGCTCAACAAGTTGCAGAGCAAGACTTTGAAAGTTATGTATTGGAGTTGAGTAGTTTTCAATTAGATGGAATTATAAATTTTAGACCACATATTGCAATAATTACAAATATTACCCCAGATCATTTAGATCGATATGAATATGATTTTAATCAATATGTAGCCTCAAAGTTTAGAATCACTAAAAACCAAACGGCTGACGATTTTTTGATATATGATGCAGATGATCAGGTAATAAGTACCTGGCTAAAAGAACACAAGGTAAATGCAAAATTAATTCCCTTCTCAATTGAAAAGGAGGTTGACAACGGAGCATTTTTTAAAAAAAATACGATACAAATAAAAATAAATACAGAAAAATATAGCATGAGCACATCTAATCTAAGATTACAAGGAAAACATAATATTAAAAATACCATGGCTGGAGCCTTGGCTTCTCAGTTACTTAATGTAAGAAGTCAAACCATAAAGGAAAGTCTTGCAAATTTTGAAGGAGCAGAACACCGCTTAGAGAATGTACATAAAGTTAATGGAGTTCAATTTATTAACGATTCTAAAGCTACAAATGTAAATGCTACTTTTTATGCCTTGGAATGTATGGAGCAGCCAACTGTTTGGATTGTTGGAGGTGTTGATAAAGGTAATGATTATGAAGATTTATTGCCTTTAGTTAGAGAAAAAGTAAAAGCAATCGTTTGTTTAGGTGAAGACAATGAAAAGTTAAAATCTGTGTTTTATAATGTAGTAGATATGATGATAGAAACTGCAGGAGCTGAGGAAGCTGTTAAGGTTGCTTTTAAACTATCTCAATCAGGCGATAATGTTTTGTTATCACCAGCATGTGCTAGCTTCGATTTATTTGATAATTATGAAGATAGAGGACGTCAGTTTAAAAATGCAGTAATGAGTTTGTAACTAGTTATAAAATTGTAAAGAATAAGTTCCATTTATGAAAGGAATTTTCAAACATATAGAAGGAGATAGAACCATTTGGGCTTTGGTGGCTATTTTGGCATTATTTTCTTTTATGCCTGTCTACAGCGCTAGCGCAAATCTAGTAAGTGTAGTAGGAGGTTCTACTTTAGGATATTTATTAAAACATGTTGTGCTTTTAATTATGGGTTTTGCTATAATTTATGCAGTTCATAAAATCCCTTATAGATATTTTAGTGGTGGATCTGTGTTGCTGTTACCAGTTGTTTTCTTCTTATTGATCTACACTTTAGCACAAGGAACAACAATAGGAGGAACCTATGCGAGTAGATGGATTAGCATTCCGTTTATAGGAGTTGGCTTTCAAACATCAACACTTGCTGGCTTGGTGCTAATGGTTTATACATCAAGATATTTGGCTAAAAATAAAGATTTAAAAATAGTTTTTAAAGAAAGTTTGATTCAACTATGGCTGCCAGTTGCTTTAATTCTAATATTAATTTTACCTGCTAATTTTTCTACCACTGCAATTATTTTTTCAATGATTTTAATTTTAGCTTTTGTAGGAGGGTATCCCATAAAATATATAGGGTATATAATTGGAGCTGGAATCTTATCATTAACATTATTTATTTTAATTGCTAAAGCATTTCCAGATTCGATGCCTAATAGAGTAAATACCTGGGGAAGTAGAATTGAAAACTTTTCCAATTCAGAAGGTCAAGAGTCCTATCAAGTAGAAAAAGCAAAAATAGCCATAGCAACAGGAGGAACCTTTGGAAAAGGTCCTGGAAAGAGTATACAAAAGAATTTCTTACCGCAATCATCGTCAGATTTCATTTATGCCATTATAGTTGAAGAATACGGCTTGGTAGGGGCTGTACTTATTGTTTTTGTTTATTTTTTATTACTATTTAGAATTTTTGTTACGGTTAAAAAAGCAAGTACAATTTTTGGCACATTATTGGTGATTGGGGTGGGCTTACCTATTATTTTTCAAGCAGTTATTAATATGGCAGTGGCTACAAATTTGTTTCCAGTTACAGGCCAAACATTACCATTAATAAGTAGTGGAGGTACTTCCATTTGGATGACATGCTTTGCTCTTGGTATGATTCTTAGTGTAAGTTCTTCTAAACAAGAAACTGAGGAAACAATTTTAGATGATAATCCATTAGATATTTTACATGAAGCAATCGATTAACATATTAATTAGTGGTGGTGGCACGGGAGGTCACATTTATCCGGCTATTGCTATTGCTAATGAGTTAAAAGAACGGTTTCCGCATGCAAAATTTTTATTTGTTGGAGCAAAGGATAAAATGGAGATGGAAAAAGTGCCGGAAGCAGGGTATGAAATAACAGGGCTATGGATTTCAGGGATTCAAAGAAAATTAACAATCAAAAATTTATTATTCCCTCTAAAATTATTGGTCAGTCTATTTAAGTCAAGAAAAATTATAAGACAATTTAAGCCAGATGTTGCGATAGGGACTGGAGGTTTTGCTAGCGGGCCAACAATTATAATGGCTAATATGTGTAAGATTCCAACATTGATTCAAGAACAAAATTCTTATCCTGGAATTACAAATAAATTATTGAGCAGAAAATCTAAAATTATTTGTGTTGCCTATGATGGTTTAGATCGATTTTTTCCAAAAGAGAAAATTGTAAAAACAGGGAATCCAGTTAGATCAAGCTTATTATCAATACACACCAAGGATAAGATTTTTGATGGGAATAAATTGTTTCATCTAAAACAGAAAACAATAACAATTTTAGTTCTAGGAGGTAGCCTGGGTGCTAGGAAAATAAATCAGTTAATTGAACAAAATATTGTGTTTTTTAAAGAACAAAAAGTACAAGTAATTTGGCAATGTGGTAAGCTTTATTTTGATGAATATAAAAAATATAATGAGTTCGAAAACATTCATGTTCATTCATTCATTAATAAAATGGATTTAGCATATGCAGCAGCTAATATTATTATATCAAGATCTGGTGCTAGCTCTGTATCTGAATTATGTATTGTTGGTAAGCCTACCATTTTTATTCCATCACCCAATGTTGCAGAAGATCATCAGACTAAAAATGCACTATCTATTGCAGAAAAACATGGTGCTATTTTATTGAAAGAGTCTGAATTAGAAACTTTTCCAATAGTTTTTGAAACCTTGTTAAAAGATGAGGGAAAACAGGAAAGTTTAAGTCAAAATATTAAGGAGTTAGCATTACCAAATGCAACAAACAAAATAATAAATCAAGTAGAAAAATTAGTAGATTTTTGAGTTTAAAAGGCATACATACTATTTATTTTATTGGTATCGGGGGTATCGGTATGAGTGCTTTGGCAAAGTATTTTCACGCTGTGGGAAAACAAGTTTCAGGGTATGACAAAGTAGCTTCTAGCATTACAGAGGGTTTGCGAAATATAGGAATAGATACACATTATGAAGATTCATTAGATTCAATTCCTGAAAATTTCAAAAATAAACATCATACTTTGGTGGTATACACGCCAGCAGTTTCCTCAGATCATTTAGAATTAAATTTTTTTATTGATAACGGATTTAAAGTTATGAAGCGTGCAGAGGTTTTAGGCCTTATCACAAAAAACACTTTTTGTCTTGCAGTTGCTGGAACACACGGTAAAACAACTACAACTGCAATTTTAGGTCATATTATGCAACCTTACAATGCCACTAGTTTTTTGGGAGGTATTTCAGAGAATTATCAGTCTAATTTAATTTTAGGAAAGGATGAAATTTCAGTTGTAGAAGCAGATGAATTTGATCGTTCATTTTTAAAACTTTCACCAAACATAGCTTGTGTTACATCTACAGATGCAGACCACTTAGATATTTATGATGAGAAAAATTCTTTAGAGAATTCTTTTCAAGAATTTGCAGACAAGGTTTCAAATCAATTAATTGTTGCTAAAGGATGTAAATTAGAGGGGTTAACGTATGCTTTAGAAGAAGATGCAGATTATAGTATATCTAATATAAAAAGAAAAAACGGCCACTATGTTTTTGATGTAAAAACACCTCATAAAATTATCAATGAGGTATCATTTTTATTGCCAGGGAAACACAATATGATGAATGCCCTGGCAGCTTTTGCTATGGCAGATTGCTATGGTATCCCTACTGAAAACATTAAAAAATCACTAGAAACATTTAGAGGAGTAAAAAGACGCTTTTCATATAAAATTAGATCAGAAAAACTAACTCTAATTGATGATTATGCGCACCATCCAACAGAGATTCGAGCTGTTCATAGTTCTATAAAAGAGTTGTATCCTTTTAAAAAAAATATAGTAGTTTTTCAGCCTCACTTATACACAAGAACTAGAGATTTTATTGAAGATTTTGCAGTTGAGTTATCAAAGTTTGATGAAGTACTCTTGCTTGATATCTATCCGGCAAGAGAAATACCTATAAGTGGAGTTTCTTCTTTATGGCTGTTAGAAAAAATTCTCAACAAGAATAAAAAAATCACAGATAAAAAAAATTTAGTAAAAGATATTAAAAATTCTGAAGCCAATATAGTTGCAATGTTAGGTGCAGGAGATATCGGAAAGATGGTTGAAGATGTTAAAAATGAATTAATTTCTATATGTTAATTATGAAGTTAAAAAGAATTATAAAATATCTATTTATGCCCATTTTTATTGGGGTATTGGTATTCTTATTCATTTTTTCTAATCAAAGAAATACACAAAAAATAATTAAGAAAATAGATATTCAATTTGAATCCGAAGAGCCATATTTCTTAACTCATGAAATAGTTAATAAATTGTTAATACAAAACAACGATAGAGTACAAAAACAAGCAAAATCTGTAATAGATTTATACAAGTTAGAAGAATTGGTTCTAGAAAACCCATATGTTGAAAAAGCATCACTTTTTTTTACCATAGATGGCACGCTTGGGTCTTTCATAAAACAAAGGCAACCTATCGCTAGAATACTTACTAGTAATTTATCTTACTACATTGATTCAGAGGGAGTAAAAGTTCCAATTTCTGAAAACTATTCAGCTAGAGTTCCCTTGGTGTCTGGTTTAAATGATGATAGTAATTTGTTAGAATTATTGGTATTGTTAAATAAAATTGATGAGGATAATTTTTTGAACAAAGAGGTTACTTCAATCCATAGAAAAGACAATAAAGAGTATTTGATGACAGTTAGAAGTGGAGATTATAGGATAGATTTTGGTAATCTGACAGAAATAGATAAAAAAATAAAAAAGTTAAAAGCGTTTTATGGCAAAGCTTTTTTAGATAGTACAATACAAAAGTACAAAACCATAAATATTAAATATCACAATCAAGTTGTTGGTGTAAAATAAAAGAAATGGAAAATAATAAAATAGCCGTTGGTTTAGATATAGGTACAACTAAGATTGTAGCTATGATTGGACGTAAAAATGAATATGGAAAGTTAGAGATTTTAGGAATTGGTAAAGCAAAAAGTCTAGGTGTTAAAAGAGGTGTAGTTAGTAATATTACTCAAACAATACAATCTATACAGCAAGCAGTTGAAGAATCAGAGAGTGTTTCTGGTCAGAAAATAGAAAATGTAGTTGTTGGTATAGCTGGTCAACATATTCGAAGCCTTCATCATAGTGACTATATTACAAGATCTAATGCAGACGAAGTTATAGACGAAAACGATATTGAAAATTTAGTAAACCAAGTTCACAAACTGGTTATGCTCCCTGGTGAAGAAATTATTCATGTATTACCTCAAGAATTTAAAGTAGACAGTCAGGCAGATATTAAAGAACCAATTGGAATGTATGGTGGAAGACTAGAAGCCAATTTTCATGTAGTAGTTGGGCAAGTTTCATCAATTAGAAACATTGGTCGCTGTGTAAAAAGTGCAGGATTGGATTTATCTGATATTACTTTAGAACCACTAGCCTCGGCATCAGCGGTTTTAAGTCAAGAAGAAAAGGAGGCTGGAGTTGCTTTGATTGATATTGGAGGTGGTACCACTGATTTGGCAATTTTTAAAGATGGAATTATTAGACACACCGCAGTTATTCCTTTTGGAGGAAATGTGATTACAGAAGATATTAAAGAAGGTTGCTCTATCATTGAAAAACAAGCAGAGTTATTAAAAATTAAATTTGGATCAGCCTGGCCAGGAGAAAATAAGGAAACAGAAATAGTATCTATTCCAGGGTTAAGAGGTAGAGAACCAAAAGAAATTACACTCAAAAACCTTTCAAAGATAATTCATGCTAGAGTTCAAGAAATTATTGAACATGTATACTTAGAGATAAAGAACTACGGGCATGAGACACAAAAAGGAAAACTAATAGCAGGAATTGTTTTAACTGGTGGAGGTTCTCAGTTAAAACATTTAAGACAACTAGTTGAGTATATTACGGGTATGGATGCAAGGATTGGTTATCCTAATGAGCATCTAGCAGGAGATTCTGATGAAGGCCTATCTAGTCCCTCTTATGCAACTGCTGTTGGACTATTAATGGAAGGTCTAGAAAATCATTCAAGAGAGGACAAAGAGGAGCAAGAAAGACAAAAACAAGAGGAAAATGTTGAGGAGAATGTTCTAGAATTAGATTCCAAACCAAAGACAAATAAAAAATCTTTTTTCGATAAGTTTACAGACGGATTGAAAGAGTTTTTAGACAATGCAGAATAATTAGTAAGAACATATAAATAAATAAAAATAGAAAAGTTATTATGAGCGGAGAATTCGATAACATTTTATTTGAGATGCCTAAATCACAATCTAACACTATTAAAGTAATTGGTGTGGGTGGTGGAGGAAGCAATGCTGTTAATCACATGTTTCAGCAAGACATCAAAGGGGTAGATTTTGTCATCTGTAACACAGATGCTCAAGCACTAGAAAACAGCTCTATACCTAATAAAATTCAGTTAGGAGTTAACTTAACTTCAGGACTAGGTGCTGGAGCAAATCCAGAAGTTGGAGAGCAGGCTGCCAAGGAAAGCATTAAAGAGATTCAGGAGATGTTAAACACCCAAACGAAAATGGTGTTTATTACTGCTGGTATGGGTGGTGGAACAGGAACAGGGGCAGCTCCAATTATTGCTAAAATTGCTAAGGATATGGACATTCTAACTGTAGGAATTGTGACCATGCCTTTTCAATTTGAAGGAAGAATGAGATCTAAACAAGCACAAGCTGGTATTGATGAGTTACGAAACAATGTTGATTCTCTTATTGTTATAAACAACAATAAACTAAGAGAAGTATATGGAAATTTAGGATTTAAAGCTGGATTTTCAAAAGCTGATGAAGTTTTGTCTACAGCAGCGAGAGGAATTGCAGAAGTAATAACACATCACTACAAACAAAATATAGATTTACACGATGCAAAAACAGTTCTTTCTAATAGTGGAACAGCCATTATGGGTTCTGCTAAAGAGGAAGGAACTTCTAGAGCTAAAAGTGCTATAGTTAAAGCATTAGATTCTCCTTTATTAAATGACAACAAGATTACTGGTGCAAAAAATGTATTATTATTAATTGTTTCAGGAACTAATGAGGTAACATTAGACGAAATTGGAGAAATTAATGATTTCATCCAAACAGAAGCAGGTTTTGAAGCCAATATTATTATGGGTATTGGAGAAGATAAAGATCTAGGAGATGCTATAGCTGTTACAGTTGTGGCTACTGGTTTTGCCTTAGATCAACAAAGCAACATTACAAATACAGAAGTTAAGAAAACAGTTTATACTCTGGAAGACGAACAAAAAGCTACGTACGATTTTTCAGATACTATTTTATCTAAAACTCCATTAGTTAAAGATCCAATTGATACAAGTGAAAAGAAAATAATTCATGTTCTTGAAGTAGATGATGAACCAGAGCATCAAGAAGAGAGAGAAGAGTTTCAAATGGATTTAATTCCAACTTCTGAGGTTATCAGAAACAGTACTGTAGTTTATGATGAAATTCTTTCTGAAGATATTTCTGAAGATGATTTTATTATTACCAATATATCACCAGTTGTTGAAGAAGAAGTTTCAGATGAATCTTCATCAATTCAACCCGATTTATTATTTGATCTTCCAATCAATGATTTTGAAGAGATTAAAATAAATAAAGATGAAATTCGCCATGAGCTCACACCAGATATTTTGAATTTTGAGGTTACAGATGCTCAGGAAATTATTGCTGACAAAAGAGATGAGTCAGTTACAAAACATATCTTAGAAGATTTTGATATTCAGCCTACCATAGGTAAAAGTTCATTAATAAATAAAGATTCAAAAGAACCAGAGCAAGAATTACAATTTGAATTAAAAACTTCAATTCCACAGTCAGAAATTAATGAAATTGAAGCCTCTAGTGAAGAAGTGTCTCCAATGAGTCTTACCATTTCAGAGCTTCAAAAAAGAGCTGAAGAGCGAAGGCAAAAAATGAAAGGATTCAACTATAAATTCACTGATCAAATGAATAAAAATATAGATGAAATTGAACGTCAGCCAGCCTACAAAAGATTGGGTGTAAATTTAGATGAAAGTAGTTCAGTAATTAGCAAATCTAAAACAACCTTGTCTACAGATGATAATGATGATATACAATTAAAGTCAAATAACTCTTTTTTGCATGACAACGTAGACTAGAAAATATGACCCCGGCTATCTCCTCCACCGTACTCATTCATTTGAGTGCGGTTTTTTTCTAAGCTTCTAATGCCTTGCCAATACGTTTAATAGCCTCTCTTAAGATAGCTTCAGAAGCAGCATACGATAATCGAATGCAATTTGGGGCTCCAAAAGCAGCTCCAGTTACTGAGGCTACATTAGCTTCCTCAAGGAGAAATAAAGAAAAGTCATTAGCATCTTTAATGTATTTTCCTTTGATAGTTTTTCCAAAGAAATACGAAATATCAGGGAAAACGTAAAAAGCACCGTCAGGAATATTTAATTTAAACCCTTCAATTTCGCCGAGTAATTCTAATACAATATTTCTGCGAGATTTAAACTCGTCTACCATGTATTGTACTTTAGATACCGGAGCTAGTACGGCAGTTATAGCAGCTCGCTGCGCAATACAATTTGTTCCAGATGTAATTTGGCCTTGCATTTTTGTACATGCTTTAGCGATCCATTCTGGAGCTCCAATATACCCGATTCTCCAGCCAGTCATAGCAAAAGCTTTTGCTAAACCATTCACTGTAATCGTTCTGTCAAACATATTTTCGATTGCAGCAAAACTAAAGGTTGGATTGTTGTAGTTTATATGCTCATAAATCTCGTCAGATAGCACATATATTTGAGGATGTTTTTCCAAAACTTTTGCCAAAGCCCTGTATTCCTCTTCCGAATAAATTGTTCCACTAGGGTTATTTGGAGAGTTGAAAAACACCATCTTTGTTTTTGGTGTAATAGATGCCTTTAACTGTTCTGGTGTAATTTTAAAATCAGTTTCTATAGAAGATGGGATTTCTACAAATGTTGCTTCACATAAAATTGCAATTGCAGAATAACTTACCCAATAGGGTGCTGGTAATAAAACTTCGTCTCCAGGATTAAGAAGTACTTGAGCAACATTAGCAATAGATTGTTTAGCTCCAGTAGATACTACAATTTGACTCGGCTTATAGCTCAAGTTATTGTCTCTTTTGAACTTAGTACAGATTGCTTCTTTTAATTCTCCATACCCATCTACAGGGGTGTAAGAATTATAATCTTGATTAATCGCTTCTACAGCTGCATCTTTAATAAAGTCTGGTGTATTAAAGTCTGGTTCTCCTAAACTTAAACTAATGATGTCTTTACCTTCGGCTTTTAACTCTCTTGCCTTTGCTGCCATAGCCAATGTTTGTGATACAGGTAGGCTATTTATTCTATTCGATAATGGATGTGCCATTTATATTGGGAAGTTATAAGTACTTTTTATACTATTTCTGGTTTTTTACCTAAAACACCTAAATGTCTAAAATGTTCTATAATGGCTTTTCTAGTAGTTTTATACTCATTATAAGGCAAATTAAATTCTTTAGCTGTTTCCTTTACAATTTTAGCCAACTTACCATAATGTACATGAGAGATATGCGGAAAAATATGATGTTCAACTTGATGATTTAAGCCTCCTGTATAGAAATTTACGAGTCTATTACTAGGGGCGAAGTTAGAGGTGGTATATAATTGGTGGACTGCCCAAGTATGCTCTAAATTTCCATCTTTATCTGGTATTGGCATTTCTGTATTAGGAACAATATGAGCCAATTGAAAAACAAGGCTTAAAATCATACCAGCTGTATAATGCATTACAAAAAATCCAATCAAAACTTTCCACCACGATATCTAAAACAACTAAAGGTAAAACGATCCATAAAGAGTAGTAAAGTAATTTAGAGATCACTAATTTTGTCCATTCTACAGCAGGATTAGGAAATTTACCATACGATAATTTTCTTTTCAAATAATTATGCATCTGTTTAATATCAGTAGTAATTGCCCAATTAATTGTTAATAATCCATAGAGGAANATAGAATAATATTTTTGAAGCTTATGNATCTTCAGCCATTTAGAATGTTTAGAAAAACGTATAATTCTACCGGCATCAATATCTTCATCATGATCTTTAATATTGGTAAATGTGTGGTGTAAGACATTGTGTTGTACTTTCCAATTGTATACATTTCCTGCAAGGATATAGATACTACTTCCCATTAATTTGTTAACCCATTTTTTACTAGAGAAAGAATCATGATTGCTATCATGCATTACATTCATTCCAACCCCTGCCATTCCAACTCCAGTTACAGCCATTAAAATAAACATTAGCCATTGTGGCATTTCAACAGTGAGAATTAAAATAAAAGGTACTAAAAAAACAGAAAACATTATGAGGGCTTTGGTGTATAGCTTCCAATTACCTGTTCGTTTAATGTTATTTTCCTTAAAGTAAGTATTTACTCTTTTGTTGAGTGTTCTAAAAAACTTAGCCTTATCAATTCTTGAAAAATTTATTGACTTCATAAATGGGTGTATTGTTATATCTCAAAAATAAACATTTTTGTGTATGATATGATGATAAACGATTATTATTTGACGGAATTGTTCTATTGATTAATTACTTTTGCGATATATTCAAAATCATGGATTTACTTTTAAAATATTTTCCGGAATTAACACAAGAACAAATTACACAATTTTCAAAATTACAAGAGCTGTATAAAGATTGGAATTTAAAAATTAATGTAGTTTCTAGGAAAGATATTGATGAGTTATACCTAAGACATGTGTTACATTCTCTAGGTATTGCTAAGGTAGTTCAGTTTAAATCGAATACCAAAGTAATGGATGTTGGAACTGGAGGAGGTTTTCCAGGGATTCCTTTAGCTATATTATTTCCAGAAACACATTTTCATCTTGTAGATAGTATTGGTAAAAAAATTAAGGTTGTAAATGAAGTAGCCGAAGGTTTAGGTTTGCAAAACATTTCAACAACTCATGGAAGAGTTGAAGAGGACCAAGATACCTACGATTTTATTGTAAGTAGAGCAGTGGCTCAAATGGAAACATTTGTTCGCTGGACTAAAGGAAAAATTAACAAAAAACAAGCGCACAAAATTAAAAATGGAATTTTATATTTAAAAGGGGGTGATTTAACCGAAGAATTAAAAAAATATACTACAGTTTCAATTTTTAATTTATCAGATTTTTTTGATGAAGATTTTTTTGACACAAAAAAAGTGGTGCATTTGCCCATGAAGTATAAAGGTTAAAAATTAAGAATATGGCATTAACACCGTCCAATAATTTTCAGAAAGGCATTGCTGCTCCCAAGTTCACATTAGTAGACACCATATCAGAAAAAGTGGTTTCTTTAGATGAATTAAAGGGAAAGAAAGGAACAGTTATTTTCTTTATTTGCAACCACTGCCCTTTTGTAATTCATATTAACAAAACCCTAGTTCAAATAGCGAATGAGTATAGTTCTAAAGGATTTAGTTTTATTGCCATTAGCAGCAATGATTCACAAAAATACCCAATGGACGGCCCGGCTAATATGAAAATTCATGCTAAAAATGAAAATTATCCGTTTCCATATTTATATGACGAAACCCAAGAAGTCGCTAAAGCTTATGACGCTGCATGTACTCCAGATTTATATGTTTTTGACAGTAATTTAATATCAGTATATCATGGTCAATTAGATGATTCTAGACCTGGCAATGATCTTCCAGTTACTGGGATAGATATTCGAGAAGTTTTAGATCTTCTTGAATGTGAAAAACCGTATACAGGTATTCCTAAACCTAGTATTGGCTGTAATATTAAATGGAAGTGATATTAGCTAATGAAGCCATTATTTAAACAACTTCTACAAACAACCCATCTTCAGTTTTAGTAACCTTTGCCACCTCTTTTTTTGTTAAGCCTTTAATGGTTTTATCCCATTTTTTATTGCTTAATCCAGATTGAGTTTTTAAGACTATTAAATCTATTTTTTCACCTTTGGTAATTAGGGCCAAAACTGCTTTTTCTTCCTCATTTAATTCAATAGAAGGCGCTTTTTGTTCTGGCCTCATCTGAGGAAAGAATAATACTTCTTGAATAGACTGATTGTTGGTTAAAAACATAATTAATCTGTCCATTCCAATTCCCATTCCAGAGGTAGGAGGCATTCCATATTCTAATGCTCTTAAGAAATCATGATCAATAAATTCTGTAGCTTCATCATCTCCTTTTTGAGCAAGTTTTAGTTGATGTTCAAAACGTTCTCGTTGATCTATAGGATCATTTAATTCAGAATAGGCATTGGCAATTTCTTTTCCGCAAACCATCAATTCAAAACGTTCTGTTAGTTCTGGATTGTCTCGGTGTTCTTTACAAAGCGGAGACATTTCTTTAGGATAGTCTGTAATATAGGTGGGTTGAATGTAATTGCCTTCACATTTCTCTCCAAAAATCTCATCGATTAACTTTCCTTTCCCCATGGTCTCATCAACAGCAATATTCATTGCTATTGCAGCTGCTCTAATTTCATCTTCTGTTTTTCCAGTAATGTCAAAACCCGTAAAATGCTTAATAGAGTCTGTCATGGTTACTCTTGCATAAGGCGCCTTAAAATCTATGGTATGTTCTCCAAAAGTAGCAACTGAAGTTCCGTTTACTGCAATAGCACAATGTTCTAATAATTGTTCTGCAAACTCCATCATCCAGTTGTAATCTTTGTACGAAACATAAATTTCCATCGCTGTAAATTCTGGATTGTGAGTTCTATCCATACCCTCATTTCTGAAGTTTTTAGAAAACTCGTACACCCCATCAAAACCACCAACAATTAATCTTTTTAAATACAATTCGTTTGCAATTCTCATGTACAAAGGAATGTCTAGAGAATTGTGATGTGTTGCAAAAGGTCTCGCTGCAGCACCACCAGGGATAGGTTGTAAAATAGGGGTCTCAACTTCAAAGTAACCAGCCTCATTAAAAAACGATCGCATGGCATTAAAAAGCTTAGTTCTTTTTACAAAAACTTCTTTCACATGTGGGTTTACTACTAAATCTGCATATCGTTGTCTATATCTTAGTTCAGGATCTGTAAATGCATCATAAGTAACGCCATCTTTTACTTTGGGAATTGGCAAGGGTTTTAATGATTTAGAAAGTAAGGTAAACTCTTTTACCATCACAGTTTTTTCACCAACTTTAGTAGTAAAAAGTGTTCCCGTTATCCCAATAAAATCTCCTAAATCTAGTAATTTTTTAAAAACAGTATTGTACAAAGATTTATCTTCTCCAAGACAAATTTCATC